>JGI24021J15306_10004949_pt1 | contig 15666 bp, 10 predicted proteins | sample Ectturendosymbi1_FD_15306 | JGI IMG/M metagenome (IMG submission 15306)
GGTGAACGTGTGGCATGTTTGCGAAGGCAATGTCTAATCGTGAATAACGTTTCCAGTCATTGAAACGAAGTTTATAAACATCAGAAGCATGCGACTGCAGGCTGGTGTAGAAAAATGAGAGCTGTAATTTTGCTGCCCGCAAATACCGAATAATTTATACCCAGTTACGTCAAGAGCGCCAAAGTTTTAATGACAGCGTTATTATGTCAGCAAAAGAAATCTCATTAAGACATCATGAACCAAAAAAGTTTGATAATAAAAAGACTTTGAGATCCTATTTGTTTACTCTTCGAATGTCTGTGGTCAAAATAACAAAAATCACAATTACATCATATAGCTGGCGGATGTACAGTAACAACAAGTGTGTTGAAACAAATTGGTTTTATTTTTTTTGGACTGGCCCGAAGGCAGAAACAAAACCGCTAAAATCATCTTTAAATCTATAGAAACCTTCATCGCATAAGCGGCATACTGTAGTTGGAAAACAGCCAAACATTCCTTTTTGCTTGAACGGTATACTTGTGACCTTTCCAACCTCGCGCTCGGTAATAAATGGGTGCAAGGAAAAGCTTCACGAGAGGCGTTGCCTTTGGTCTGACACCAATTCAATAATCAATTATTGCATTGATGTCAGGCCGAAAGCAACACCTCACTGCCAGCGACGCGACGTGGTCCACAGTGCGAAATAATCCGATATGGGCGTCCGCGGACTATTCGTGACACACCACCAAAGGGATAAATGCGAGCAGAACGAAGTTTTCCTTGCTGAAAAAAGAAAACGTATTTTAGGAAGCAATTATCCAAAGCAATACAAACTCTTGAGAAATGAAACCAAAACCGCACAACAAACCAAATGTTTGCGAAAAATTAACTCAGTCTCTGTGGACTAGTTACTCAGATCATAACTGGGCTCAAGTGTAGCATTTGAGTCTATGACAACCGGGGCCTGATAGACATAATACGAAAACTGAACATTACTTCCATTTGATTTAAGCCCTCGATGAATTTTCAAACCTGAACCAACGCGCAAAAATACCGAATGGTATTTCACTTGTATTTTCTATCGGTAACGCACATACAAATTGACTGAAAATTGATTGGAAGCTGAAGTTGCTTCACCTTTTCAAATTCATAGTCCCAGTGAGGTTATGCCTATTTTATAGCAGCGTTCCACCATTTTGAAAAATTTCATATGTGTTTTACCACTCAATTCTTGTTTGAAACTTCCTCATGGCTGCTGCCTGACAAATGTTTTTGCCATGCCGGCTTTAGCTTGGTTTACAGTTTCTTTGTCACGCCAAGATCCGCATCCTCCACCGAGAGAAACCGGTTTTGACCCAGCACTCCCTGCGCAACTGTGTTAATTATCTAGCAGCTATTTTACGCGCATACGCAACACTTTGATCACAACCTGGTTTGTGATAGAGATTTTCTACCTGTCAAGGGGAAACGGCTCGATAAACTTCTGTTGTTTTGGTGCCCTGGCGTCTTCGCAATGATTTCTTTTTCGTGTCTTAATTTCCCGGTTAGCGCCAAATAAAACCAACTCAACTTCAGACATGGGGTAATTACATCACAAATGTAATCGATTGCGATTGCTTGTCTCATGCTCGACTACGAATAAACAAAATCACAATGTAATCGATTACGGTTACATTGAACGTAATCACGATTGCATTTGTCCAAACATCCTGAGAAAGAAAACAAATCCATTTGCATGGTTTGATGTAAGTATATGTTTAGAACAACATACGGCATGAATGAATGCAATAAACGATACTACCAACCTGTGAGGATTAAGTACCGGAAAAAAAGTCACATTAATAGTTTACTGAGACATTTGTGCAGTCAACAAACAAGTGGAGTGATAGGAGGTTTGAGCAACGAGGGGAAACCTTAGGTGAATGAGGGCCACTGGCCACTGTAGGGGACCACTAACCACCACTCAGAAAAAACTTGAAAAACGATGTTGAATACGGATGAGAATGGCTATACTTAAATCCTAAAACTTCAACGGAAAATACCCCGAAAAAATGCGAAAAAACGACAATCTACTGAAAACCAAAATAATATCAAAATTGAAATGCAAGCCAAGTAGGGATCCAGTTTTTGCATTTGGCTAGCCAGGGGGGCAATTAGCCCCTCTGCCTCCCGTCAGATATGCCACTGCATCAGATACGTTAAATATCGATTAAACAAATATAATATCAATGTTTAAAATGTTTGTTAATGTTGATAGCATCAGCGCTTAGCATCTTTTGTCAGTCAGACGACATCTATGTCTTGAACATTCGTGCAGCAACGCTGAAAACTCGTTTGTTGGTAATTTCAAAATTTCTGACTATTTTTTTCAAACTGCCGGTTAGACTATCTTGTTTTCAATTGTGTGATGGCCTTTGGATCGTCTTCTAGCACAGCATAGCCTTTTGTAGCTTTTCATTAGCAATGAAATGAGCAGTAATGTCAGTATAGCTGCGCATCTGTCTGTTGGACCAAAAGTCAATGGTCAAAAAAGCCTCACTGGTTTCTTTTTAGTTTTTTTACCAGTATCCGTAGATGATCTCTGTCCACATGCTAGTTATTAGCGTTGTGAAAAGGTGCTTTCTACTTGGGTGAAATTACCTTTTTCCTCTGAAAAAAAGTTAATTACATAATGTACTGTACTAATTACTATATATACATAGTCTACTCCAGCATTTACATTCATAGGTTCACCCTCAATATATATAAACGAAACATAATGATGTAGCGCTGTCTCGTCTGCTGCCAAAGTGCCAACCGGTTTTTGAGGAAAACTCCTATTTTTGTTGCTTCTTCTCACTACTTGACTCACTACGTTACTTCTGGCGGCCAACAGGAAGGCTAGTTGGAACAAAGCGAAAATTAGCTACAAAAGCTCTACTTGCCGCTGCTACCTGGATTTAACGCGCACAGACTGGTAAATACCCTTCCCTGAAACATAAACATAACAAATGATGACAAAAAGAGGAAAGCCAGCCACCACAACTGCGATTCATCGCGGAGCGATATAGAGTGAAGATTTTTAAGATTGATCGGGAAATTAATCGTCGATTACGATTACATTTGCAATGTAATCGATCACGATTGCATGCCATTTTTGTCAGTTCAATCGATTACGATTACTCAAAAAACTGTAATCGATTACGATTAACCCATGTCTGCTCAACTCACAGGACATCCGCTGTTTTGACTGCATTCTGAAGTGTAAGCGTATGAAATACAGCATTACAAAGTGATTTAAGAGTTTTTGTGAGTTCAGATTTCAATGTTTCAACTGCAAGGTGGCAACTTGGCAGAAGTTCCGGGTGCAAGAAGAAGATGAAGTTCGCTTGAACTAAAGTTGAAGCGTCATGAGCGGTGCTAATGCATGCTGTTTTCTTGCTTATTTAAGCGCTCCTCNTTCCTGGTTAACTGGATATTATTTTTGACCCGATATGCATGATTGTAGAAGCAAACAAATGCATTAAAAGATTAAAGAACAGATTGCAAGAGACACGTTTTGTGAACATTTCGCCCACAGTTCAGTAGGCTTGCACTTGTATTAAGCTATAAGTTGATACAGCAAAGCACACAGTCCAGCGGCAAAGAGGGACAGAACAGCAACCAGCTCCCGTTTCACGTCTTTGAACATGTAGGACTTGTCCACCAACTCGTGGACCATCTCTCCCTTTTTATTCAAGTGTGGGAAAGGCTGAGACGGAACCGGGGTGCCAAGGAACTTGCACAGCGGCTCCCAGCCTTCGCAAACGTTGAAAATGAGCAGGCGGTCTTTTGGAGCAACCTGAAAGCGGTGCGCATTCAAAAATGTCGCTTCGTTGCTGAAATGATTTCAACAATTACGAAAATATAAGTGCGCTCGACCGATGATTGGGCGAAAAAAAGCACTGCTTCGACCAGACCCAGACGATAAACATCAGTAGCGATCAAATTTTTGAAACCTTTACGGACCTCCTTAAATCTGGTTTCAAAACCCACATGTATATTTGGTAATATTTGTCGAAAAAAACAGGTTTCATCTCACTTGTTATTTTGTGCGAATCATGCATTAACGCAAAGTGCCTGTCGCACACATCTTGACTTTCACAGGATTGAACGACACTTGTGGTTCTTCCTGATTACTTTTTTCTTACCTCGTAAGCAGACGGTAATGACGACGTACCAGCGTGCAGCAAAGTGATGGGATTTTGAACGACGAGTTCTAACTTTCATTTTTCTCATGTTGCGGAAACAAGATCTTTATCGTATCGCACAACGGTTGAATGGGAAGTAACACAATTGACCACTGGCAGCGCCCTTGCTGTTACATTTTCACACTTTTTGAAGCAGCATTCAAGGCATCCTCAATATGACTCACCAGTACGTTTCCATACTTGACACAAACACAGCTCACCTGTCTTACTCGAGTGTTGTGTTGCCTGTAACGCAGCTTGGCCAAGTTCGAGCTTATTTTCCAATCTCCAACAATGCCCGGTGAGGTGGGACAAGACAGCGCAATGCGGTCTGTTGGCAACAGTGGTATATTTGATGACAATGCAATCTTTTATTGTGACAAATATAAACAAATATAAGCCGATGTGAATAAGTTTTGCATCACTGAGAATCAGCGTCTTCAGAAAAATACCCTGCCATCTTATTCCACTGTTTTTCATTGGTAATAATCTTTGAGTGCACAGCAAAACTCAATTTCAAAATAGTCGAAATCGAAACGAGGTTAAATCGTGTCGACTGGACCGTTTGTTGATGTCGATTTAATAGTTTTCGATATTCATTATATTTTTAAAAAAGTCAGAACTTTGACTTGCTTGCATTGCTTCAGCGTTTCTTTATTTCCAACTGAAAATAGACTAAGGACAATGAAAGACGTTTCAAAATAAACCATGAGCAATCTTTGGAAAGCTTTGACAGTTTCAATGAAGTTTGAAAGCGAGTCCTAGACTCCTAATTTATGCTCGAAAACAGTTGCATTTCGAAGTACGGTTCGATCTGCATGATAGGTATAAAGCCAACTTACAACTCTGACGGTGAGAAAACAAAAAAAATACTACTAGCATCACCTTGTGCCAAGCAACATCTTTTCGGTTGCATGTTATTTTTTTGTGTTACTATTTTATGATGTCAGCAAAGACAAAGCACCCTCAGCGGATTTAGAACCTCAAAGGAGTCGAACTTGCTGAAAGTGATGCCAATGGAAACTTTCATCAGTTGCGTGCATTGCACAGCTATATGCTGATGCATAGCTTGTCAAATATATACGTTAGGATTGACACCAGTGGCAGCTGCAAATCAAAACCCGAATGATTTCAATAAAACAATACTGCACGTTACGCAAGGCTTTTTTGTAAGCAAGGTTCAACTAAAGTTTTCGAGCATAAAGGAAACAGTTGTCGTTCAACGTCTGAGATAGATTCATTCAAATCACTGGTTTTGATTTTATTGTCAAGTGCCTTTGCAAATCATTTAAACTTTGCGCTGTTTGTCAAAATTCCTTGTAAAATAGCAACACTCAGTAAGTTGTCTTTTTTGTGAAAGAAGACAAACAATATGGACGCACAAAATCCTTCGAGCAAATGCTTTGCTGCTTCTTTCCCAATTTCGATTTTTATTACGGTTGTTCAAAAATCATTGACGAATACATCTTTACACAGTGATGACATACTATGTGTACAGTAACTCTCGCATGGTGAATTAGGAAGCGCTCGGAAGATATAATTTACCGGTAAACGAGTGTATAACTGCAAAGATTTGGTTATCTGAAGTAGCGTTTTGTGATTTTAAAGGTGATATTTTTTCAAAGATAACCTACTATTTGGTAAAACACTATTCGAGTGAATTCAAAACCACAAGGTTTTGAATTTTTGACCAAGATTAAAATTTCCAACATAAAAATATGAAAATTTATTACATGTTTTGGGGAAGTGTTTGCCAATCAAAAAGGTTGAAGGTCGATCATCACTAAGTACATCAGTTGCTTACTTGCATTGTCGAAGTAGGCTTTCATGGCTCTACCGCTTCGTGTGAAGGAGATCAGAAGCCAAAGAAACCAGTTCTTTCTTATTTCTTGTGTCTGGCGCAGGTAACTGGCGTACCATTCATCTTCATCGACGCGTTCGGTGTGAATTATCTTTTAGTAAATCACAAGTTGTAGGGGTGCTGCTGTACTACAGCGTGAGGACTACCGCCATATGCCGCTTACCCAGGTTCAGCCTGAGGTCTGCGGCGTCAGTTCCCATAGTGTGAGGAAGTTAGGGTTGTAGGGTTGTTTGTGGCAGAAAACATAAGAGCGACCACCAAAAGTTAAAAATGCGACGGTTTTTTATTTATGAAAATTTCTTCTGAATAAATTGAAACCAGCAAGATTTGGTACAAAGTGTTTCTGGTTTTCAAGTGAACTTGTTTCAGGCTTTAAACCTTCGCTTGCGTGTTTCAAACAATAGAATTTACTTCAACAGTTTGAGGTTAAATGTTCGGTAGCAAAAGCTAACACTTTAGAGCTTTGAAAAAATGCAAGAGCACGCCTGCTGTGAGCACAGTGTGACGAACTGCAACAAGTGCGGTCAATCAATAACCATGAGTTTGGCAATCAAGCATGGCACCGTTTGCATACGGGTCTCCAAACTACTACCCGCAAGGCATTTCATCCGGCCAGCGAAGGCGTTTAGTCAATGATGAAAAAATAATAAATTACCGAGAATTGTGTTGATTTGGTGGAATGCAATCTTTCCCGAAACAATTGCGTTACATAAGAAGTCCGGCCCTCGAACTATTGTGTAATAACTGATGTGGACTTCGCACAAAAAGTTTGGAGACATACGAGGAGCGCACGTTTTCGGCTTTGCAAGTGGGCAAGTTAAATCTACGGGAAATTTCCTGTGCAAAGATATTTGAATATTCCTTGCATACATGATTATTTACACGTTTCACAATCTACAGCACTTTTAGGGAAATAATAAATTTCTAAAGTTTGGGAAAGCGCAGATTTTTGACACTGTCACAAAAAATAATTGATTTGTTATCCTTACGAAACAACGGAAAATAATGTTTTTAAAAACATGAAATAAAACTGTCCCTGAAAACAACAGTTGCCAAATGATTTTGTGTCGATAGTCGCCTTAAAGATAAAAACAAGGTGCACCTTTGAATCGGGGAAGGCCTGTAGAATTTCTTCCCAAAAAGCATTCGATGGAATGTCAGTTACCGCGTCAGCGTCTTCGTAAATTTCTCGGATTTCTTTAATGGAACAACCTTCCATCATTAATTTCGTAAGCTCTGCTCCGCGGTACCAGAATTGTTCCTCCAAATCATAAACAGTGTATCCAAGTACACGCAAAGCAGCACTTAGAGATTTTGTTCCAGTCTTAGGCATTCCGCTGCAGATAACTTTCATGTTTGCAAATTCTCTGCACCAAAACCTAGCTTGAGAAGATTTTCCTTGAAAACAGATAACGATTTTGACAGCCGACCTGTGAGCACTCAGCTTGAAATCGTTTGAAACCAACGAATGTGTTGTTTCTGATTGTTTCACAAGTTGTACATATTTCTTATTTCTCCACTGAGTGTTGCAATTTTCTTGTCTGCAAATTTAAGCATGGCAGTGTAAGTTGTCTCTGATTTTAAATAAAAGAGAAAAAAAATCTGTTCATGTGAGCGGTTGGATAAGCAAGGTAATAACATCTTTACTTCACGCTGACAAAAATTTTGGGATTGCTCCAATAAGAGTTGACTCTTTCTGTACAATTTTGTGCTTCCAGCTTATTCCCTGATGTCATTTAAACGTTTCTCAAGAGAAAATGAGTGCCTTACTCCTCTATTTNCTGATGAGCTAAGGCTTGTGTTTCTTTAAACGTCTTGCAAAAAGCAAACTAGGGTATATTTCACGGACTTCCACGAATTTCCCCAANCTATTTTTGAGATGACACATTTGTTTCGTCTGGGNCATAATGAAGAATGATTGGAAGAAGCTAACAAAAAATTTTAATTCGTACTTCAAGTGAATAACGCACAAAATTCACATCGAGCACACACGCTCATCGCCATGATTTCGTAGCGGGGGGTTCAGAACCACAAGGGGGTTCCACATTTTAAAAGTACAATAATAGATATATGCAGCAACAAGGGGGCCAGACATGAAATGTGGAGCGCAGATTTTAAATAGGGGGCGGGCCACAATTGCGCCTCTGCTGGCGACGGCCCTGCAAGTACAGAGATATACATCAAAATAAGTTGCTTATAGTGCTCATAGAAACTCTTCAGACAAAGAATGTTTGCATTCATCTTCTCTCACTTCGCCCACTATAGCCTAAATCAGCGTTGTAAGTCGGACGGGCTTTTCGGGCCGGGTTCAGGCCCAGTTTGTCAAGATCTTTCGGACCGATTTCCAGCCTGTACATTAATTTTTTTCTCACCGACGGACACTTTTTTTGCCATTCACTGTTGAGGCAATCGAGTTGATTAAATCTTCAACAAAAATGATGAATTATATATTATTTAGTCATGTTTAGCTTGCTAGGTCAGGAATACACCGCAGTTGCGCATTTTTTGACTCACTTGCAGGTATTTTTTAAATGTTAGGCACCCGGTATGGGCCAGTACGGACCCGATTTCTCTGATTCTAGGGACCCGATTTTCTCTGATTGTAAGGACCCGATGATAATTTTCCCTGATTCTTGGGACCAGATTTTCAATTGTGGGGACCCGAATCGGGTCCCTAAAATGCCTTAAAAACCTGCTCACTCGGTATATCTGGTTTCCGGGCCTAAATCGCGCTTCAAAAGCAATTGCAGGGCTCAGGCCAGGTTCGGGCTTCAAAATGAGGGTCCGTTTACATCTCTGGCCTAAATCGTTATAAACGTGCAATTCCCAATCGCACCACAAAGCAAAATTATCGGAAACAGCAAAATGTAAAACTTAATGGAAATGTAGAGGTGATGCAATTCAAGGTGGAAAGAAATCTTTTCAAAAATTGTTGAAAGGATCACCAAATCAATTTTCTAAAAAAATCCAACGAAAATTTTGACAATCTGCGCTCTGCTGTTTTCCTAGGCTAAATTTACCTTTGGGTCAAAAAAGTTTTTCATCGTTTCGTATCCTTGCAAGCGCACAATCCACTTGTGTCAAACTACTCCAGCAAGGTTAAAACCACATTCCTATACCTTCAGGGACTAGCCTCACCACCGGCGTTGCTATGCTATAATGCAATCTCATTTCCACTCTCTGCAATATGCCACCTCACCAGGCATGTAGGACTTTTTCGCTTTATTTGCATTGTAGCAAATTTTAGGATATTGCCGTGAGTATCTAAAACAAAGAAAAAGATCCGATACAAGATCTGAAGGTCTGACACAACTGGATTGTGCGTTTGGAAGGCTATAAAAAATTCATAGCTTTTTTGACCAGAAAGTAAATTTAGCCTAGGCAAAGTGACAAATAATAAAGGCAGTTTGCCATTGACTACAAAAAATGCTACAAACCTTGCAAACCATCAGTTATTGTTACCAACTGAAGGCATGACACATCCCAGAACCTTCAGTATAATAAACCTGCGAAATATTTGTTTCGAAAAGGGCTAGAACAGTGGTTCTTAAACTGGGTTCGATCCAACCCTAGGGTTCGACGGAGCCGTTTCAGGGATTCGACGAAGGTCAGCTGAAACATGTAACCCATTTTTACTTTCTGTTATGTTGCGCAAAAATGGGGTTCGACAAAAGCTTTGAAAACTACGCAAGGGTTCGGTGTGTTTGTAAAGTCTAAGAACCACTGGGCTAGAACTACGGCCCAATGNCAAACCTATGCTAGGCAAACTTAACTTCCANCCCTCATAACCCTCCANCGTGGTTTGATCTTTGAGTGNCNTTGCTGCAAGACAGCGACCTAGCATTTCAATATCAATATAGTTATCTTTTCTGCAATCCACAGCAAGCAACACTAACTGAGGTAGGCTTCAGTTTCAGGTACAATGACTTTATTGCTACCCTTATCTGCTGACACAGTCCGTCCACCTGACAGCAAAGTTACTATGAGGACAAGTTGTGCTGGTCATAAGTTCCATTGTTAAGTAACAATAGACTACATGTATAATCCCAAGTTAAACCAGTGATTGCCATGAAATATATAATACTGCAGTCCCCGCACGGAGGCTAATACCTAAGCTGTTTTTTCTAACTCAAAACATCAATTGACCCATTCAGGTTAAAGTGCCGTGTTGGCACTTTTCAAGCCCACCCGCTTGTTAAGCCCAACATTGATCAGTTCGGAATTACTCCATTTATACCTGTAATAAAAAAGGCTTTGTAAGCCCAAAACCCCGCTTTAATAACCCCAATTTTCGAACACATTTGCTTAAATTTGTGTGAAAAAGCATCGCAACTCACTCGTTGTCTTGGTTTCGACGGTTTCACCCTTCGTTACGCTATCGATAGGCAAGACAACTGGTGCTCTGTAGAATTTATTTTCAAAGTGGCGAAGGAGCGTGCAGACGAAATGAATATTGTTTTACCGCAACAAACAAAGAAAATTGTTCATTTCCTGTATCTGTTGCACACCGTGTAATAGATTTGGAAACTTTTAGCGATTTTATAGACAGCCGTACTCATTTATGCGCATGAGAATGGCGAAAATTTGTCCCCCGGTTAATAAGACCACCTGCTTAAAAGCCCGAAATCGTCCGGTCCCGAAGTGGGCCTAATAAGCGGTTACTACTCTATATTTTTATAGAAACCACTGGTTGCAGGTACCGCCTATTTACTTGCGTGGAAAATCGGTACTAAATCCTTTGTTTGCCCATGTTGCGAGGAATTGAAAGGAAATACAGTAACATTTTGAAATTGTTTTGGAATAATGTATTACCAAATGTTGTTGAAAACAAGTTTGTCGTTGTAGTAGCCTAAACCTATCTCCGTGCTGTGCTGTCTGGTCGGAAATCAGATCTTCGTCAGTTACCATAGGACAAATACAAATCATAAACTGAAGATATCGCAGTTAACAGTTCCATTAAATTTCTATATTTTTAGGGAACCGGTGTACGGTTGTTGGTTGGTTGCGGGTGCCGGTTAGTCGGTCGATTACGATTCCGCAAAGATCCCTACTAGTTGAGGGTTCAACCTAGTTGTTGCAGGAGCACAGGTCAGTCTCACAACTATATAAGCAATCTGACGTCTTGAAGTTGCCAGGCCAAAGAGAGGTGAAGTTAAAGGCCCTCACCACATTGTCTGTTAACAAATCTCTCCAGTAGTACTCTAAGTTGATTGCTTCTTTCGATTTTATTCAGATATGCAGCAAAACCTCCAACACGCTTGAGCGTGAAGTCAGAACAATACGTTTCGATGTAGAAGTAGAATGACGACGAACAAAAGCGTTGAGCGTTCGCATGCGCCACAGGAAACTGCGACCGACTGCGGTTATGTAGGTTTGCAGGCTAACGTGTCGACTGTTCGCAAACAAGTAGGCTACATCGCGTTGAATGACGAATGGAATATTAGGCTACTGGGAATTACGCAGTAAGACCAATGTGTCCACTATACAAGCATGCAACGACAAAAATCACATTAATTGTTGAAATGCATGCCGAATGGGAATTCTTACCTTTGAATGAAATTGTTTGTATCGTTGGCAACTCTGTTATTGTGTATTACTTTGAAGACAAATGATGTTAATATCTAAGTTGTTTTTTCTAACTCAAAACATCAATTGACCTATTCAGGTTAAAGTGCCGTGTTGGCACTTTTGATTACATATGTGAGTTTAGGCTTGCCTTTTAGACACTCGGTGTATAAAAGGTTCGCCATCACTGAGCTATACCATAAAAGCAGCCAACATTTGAGCATTTCCTGCTGTTGAACTTGTATTAACAGAAAGTACGAAAATAACAAAAGAGCAAAAGGCGTTATTTTGAACAAAATACATCATGACCTTTTGACAGTTCTATGTTTAAACAACTTTTTGCTCTCGTAGAACGTGAGGTTTATAGAATGTGAGCTGACCTTCCTAACTGCAATGGCAAGGTTGAAAATCTTCTATCAGACTCGCATGATTGACGAATTCCTTGCAAATCAACTGTGCACCTGAAAAAATTATAACGTCTTGCTTTTTTCCTGCTACCAGTTCTTCAATACAAAGGACAAATTTTTGAAGGAACAGTTGCGAAAGCCTGGGCTCTAGAATAACTTAATTTGTTCTACGCTAAGATGTGATTGCACAACAAAAAGGCATTAAAACTGCACGTCGAAACATTTATCATTCACAGAAATATCGTTTATATCATTTTTGTATGCATTTCTACCGGTGACAGTTTGAATTCACACTTTCCGCCAAAGCTTTGTTAACTACAACGCTACAATTATTTAAAGGCAATTACACCTCCAGCTTTTTTGGTTGTTAGGATTTAGGCTTTCTGGTAACGTGAACCACTGTTTAACACATAAAAATGCCCGTACTTTCATCGCCACAGAACACGATGTTTCAATTGGTGTGTTCTGTGTCGCTGTATGTGCAAGCACTGCCGTCGAATATATTGCACTTAAGGAACGAAAAATAAAATAGAGCAAATGTGAAGTGACGGCAGTAAAAACGAAAGCACCTTCTATTGCAAGCATTGCAATAAATTTCACACTACTCACCATTCGCCAACAAATAAATGAAAGTCTAATTATTTGTTATTTTTACTTCTTGTTTATGATAGATGTATTTTACATAAACAGGAAGTCCAAATAGTTTTCAAAATGCCAAGTATTTTGTTGAGACAAATCTAATTAATTTTAAAACTATATTAGGATAATTGTGGGTTCAAATCCAGAAAGAAGCGCAACTATACAACAAAAAATGAAACATGTTCTGATTTTCAACAAACCCTATAGAAATTTGTGACAGACGCAAAAGTGTTTTTCATTAGAGTAAAAAAAGACAAAAAGAGACTGTGCTCAAAATACGTGAAAAAGAGCACCCACAAGAAATATTTCAAATTTTTTTCATAATCCCAAGATAAATCTATTGTAAACAAGGTCTCAAACAGTACTGTGGCGGCTGGGTTTCATCCAACAATGTTTACTCGTGATTTGCAATAATGATAACAAAAAAACATGAAGTTACAGAGCAAGTTTGTGAAGGAAATGCAGAGAGCAGGCAGTGATATATGATTAACAGTTGCTACGCTTAAAAATCAATTTAGCACAAACCGACAAAGCGGAGCGCCCCTGTTAAAATTTGAACGTGGTGTCCACATACCGACGTCAGCTCTCCCATATTTTGTTCCTATTTGCCACATTACATCGGATGGATTCCTGTTAGGATAGCCAGGATACCATAACGCATACGTTTTGTTTCCGGTTGAACTAGTAATAATTCCATCTTGATACGTTGAAGCAAGCCAAACATCAACGAAGTTCCACGTCGGGCCATCGAAATACCCAACCCAAGTACTTTGAATGTAACGATACAATAAGTTGTAATGCTCTTCGTTTTCGATGTCCACGAGCTCTCCACCATGGTATGCACATTGTGATGCGCACCAAGACTTTCCCGTGCTTTGACCACTATTCAAAGCTTTCAAAACGAGTTTGTAGCAAAAGCCTTTGTAAGTAACACCAATACAATTTTGCAACTGAGAGGTGAAGAGAACATTTATTTTTGTTTCAATTCGTTGATCAATGGCGTTCCAATTTATCTCAGCTCTAGGTCCCGCTGGTCCAGGAGGGCCTGGAAACCCGCGTGGTCCTCGCTTTCCTGCTGGACCTTGTGGCCCTAGAATCCTAGTTTTATTCTTATCTGTTTGAACTAATTTGAACATATCTTCAACTGGTTTGCAAATCAGATAATCGCTGTTATGTGCATTTGCTCCAAAGCTCATTGCCATTATCGAAGCAAACCAAAGGATGATCATTGTTTTCGCTCTGAAATTCAGTTTGTGATACATTCCAGCAGTTTCACTGCAGTCTTCAAGGAGCTCAGCATACGTTCCTGACTTCAATGCCTAAAGCACATTGAAATGCGCAAATCGAGGGCGGCTCACCATTTCAAAAATCCAACGACAGCGCCAGTCGATGTTGCCAGGTATTTTGTTTTTCTCGTCGGGAAGCTACAAGTTGAAAGTAGATGCGTTTTCAGCATTTTTTTCTTTTTACATTACAGCATACTTTTTTCCCCAAGATGCGGCAATGCTTCTCTTTCGCTGAAGTCGTGTTTGTGTAAAGGCTGCTTGTGGAGTTTTGGGTAATCCTTCGTATTGATTCATTTATTCATCTGTGCATTTTACAATCCATGCTCGAGTGTGCGTGTGACTACTTGCTTTTGACATGCAAACAAATGGTCATATTGTGATTTTCAACTTTCAAATATGAAGGGATCATTCGCTTCAGACTTGATTAGGTTTCTTTTTCAAATCGGGAAGGCGTTAGCATGAAAATAATAAATTAAACAATGTTTTTTTTGAAAATGATAAATACTAACGGCATGCGTAAATAAGTTCATTTGTTAGTCATGAAAGGCGGGACATCACAAATACCATCAACGATTGGCCGCAGAGTGAAAAATATGAAACCCTCGTTTCAATTAGTATCACAAAATGCCATAGGTCCCATGTATAAAACAAAAAAAACATTTGGATTCAACAGCAAGGGAACCACCTACTTTGCTTATAAATTCAAAGCAGCTCACTCGCCAAAAAGCTTGAATATTGGCGAGGACGTGCAACACTTACAGTGCTTAAACATTTCACCAGATCTTATAATTTTCAGGCGATGAAAGCATGTTTCCAATTTGTGTAAAATAAAAATCATCTGCGATTTACATTAATTTACTGTATTGTTTTTAAAAAGAGACACAATATTGCAAAACAATTTTTCAGCACCATCAGCTCATAAAATACAGAATCATTATGCAAAGCTATCCACATCAAGTAACCAACAAGTTCACTGAGTATTTCTCCTAGAAACGTAGTGCACAGCAGTTAAGGGTGACCCAAGCTTTGCCAGCCACCAAACATATTGCGTTTATTTGGAAAGGAGCTTGGAAATGTTCATGTAAGGTTATGGCTGTTCCGCGTTTGTGGCCAATGGACTGTGTACCTGAGAAATGATGCTGCATAAAAATCAACAAAAATATCAACTCGCTTGAACTGAAAATTTTTCTCTTCTTATACGAATCAAGGAAACCAACTGCAATGCTACAAAAATACAAAATATAGCATTTACCACTGCTGCTGAATTGAGTTGTGTGAAAATGTGAAGTGGCAAAATGAAACTAGTGAATGCTGTTGTTTGTGCAATGCTGAGACAGAAGTGGGATAGAAAATACTCTTTGTTAAAGTAGGAAAATAGTGTTTATGTGCAATTAGTGCTTTTGCGCAGTTGCTACAAGTCCAATATTTGTTTGTACATAGAAGAAATGTGACAAATACTTTTTCACTTTGGTTAACACTTCAAAGGGACAATACAAATGTTCATGATACTGTACATAAAAAGTTATGTACAAATGCAGTGCATTTAGATCTAGAAAAAGTGTACTTCTGGTGTACATCTAAATGCACTGTACAAAAAAGTTTTACATCTGAGTTGAGTTGTGTTGAGTTTATTTGGCGATAATTAATATTCAGCTAGAAAAAAACACAAATTAGTGCACGGACGCCAGGGCATTGAAGGAACCGGAAGGTTATCGAGT
>JGI24021J15306_10004953_pt1 | contig 15663 bp, 12 predicted proteins | sample Ectturendosymbi1_FD_15306 | JGI IMG/M metagenome (IMG submission 15306)
AGGCTGTGCAGTTCATGGGGAGGTCGATGGATTGGATATTGGGGGATAACATTGTCAACGGTCTGTTCTGCGCCACGCTCAGCCCGCAGAGGGGACATACCCCATTGTCAACAATGCTTGCTGGCGACTGGTCACAAGCAGTGGTGTTGAGTAGAATTTAGTCAATGCTTTCTGAGTGATGTCATATGACGCAGTTGCTGGGAAAAACTAGCCTAAAACATGACTTGACTGGCGACTGGCTATGATCTCTGATCTTTCTTCCATTTTCCTTGATACTCTTATGATCCATATGTTGCTGATGTATTATACTGGTAGAGAATATCTCTTCGTATGTGTGATGGAATTAGATGTGGCTTTGGTTGAAAAATTCGATCTTTCTAAAATCAGTATATATTTGTTTGTGGATGATTAATGATTGAATAATTGAACACAAAAAAAATTTCCTTGTCGCAGCTACCATTCCTAAAGGAACCTAAGCTGCTTTTCTAAAAATTAACCAAAACACTCCCTCACGAAAAGTAAACACAATTTCAAACCCATTCAAGTACCAACGCTGCAAAATATGGACTAATTGAAAAAACTTTCTGAACATTGCACGCAGCATATTTTTTGGACACAACGCACTACTGCTTTGTCTTAACCATCACGGTGGATACCCCGGCATTAAAGCGACTTGAAATATTTGGATGATGCAGCCAACAGCTATCTCTCGTTGACATGTCCACGTTGCTTTTTTGTTGGTGGCCTCGAAATTCTGCAACAAATGCTATCTGGTTTCATCCTAGCGCGGCCACCGTGATAGACATCAAGGCCTCCTAGATATTTATCTAGGATACCGTGTAGTGTCTAGGATACCGTGTCCAATTCGGGTCAAAATTTTAAAACCCGGGTTTCGGGTAACTGAGAAAAAGAAACCGGGAAAACCCGTTTCCCGGGTTTTAAAATAAGTGAAATAAGTGTGATTTCGCTTTAAAATAAGTATGGGTTTTAAAATAAGTATGATTTTGCTCGATACAAACAATGCAGCTTCGAAATTACTACTGTTGTTCAATGCGTAGTTTATTAACGAATTAATAATTGAAGTAAAGCACAGTTCTTACTGACTTTTTATAAAACTTACGCATGAATATCAGAGCATTTATGCTTTCATCATTCAGTCTGTTTCTAAGTTTTGTAATAAATGTCCCGTGGCTGAAAAAGCTCTCTCTAGCTCCACTGATGTGGGCTTGATTGTAAGTAGAGCATGTTACAATTTTTCAAGGTTATCAGGCCTCTTTTTCGTTGCCTCAAAATAAATCATTTGTTTTTTCACAATTTGTGATTGGATCTCTCCCTGCGCTGGAATAGTTGTGTGGTCTTCACTTTCCAAAAATGAGGCAAACTCCTGCGAAGGAGTCATATTTTTGGTATCTTTCTCGATCTGACCATCTTCAGCCTTAGATGTATGGAGTTCAGCTTCAGCACCTTGATCCACTTCCACACGATTGCAAGAACTCTGTGGATAAGAGTTTCCAAAAGAGATGTTGCCAAAGCTGCAATTTGGGACCTTCTTATTTTGTTTCCAAAGTGGTCCTCATACACATTCAGGTAATACGGAAACCTCAAATACTGCAATAAGTGAATCAGTTCATGGTTTCGTCTTTCTTGCACACGTATCTCAAACTGCTCCTGCAAGATCTTACTCATCTCTGTACCATGTTATCTTAGCTTCTTCAGGGTGAACATCACTACTTTTTCAGCCAATAGCAGGTCAGCATTTTCTGTACAAAGGTACTCGACGGCCATTTCAGTTGGAGCAAGATTCACAAAGCTCTTTTATCTTCTCCAGTTCATCATTACAAAACTCAAAGTCTTGCTCAAGCTGCATCATTGCTACTTTTATTTCCTTGCTTAGCTCATAAAAATGACGAAGCATTTTGAGCAAACTATTGCACCGAGTTTTGCAAACAAGGAAATTAGCTTTCTCTTTTCCAAAAGTAGCAATACGTTGAGGTCTTCGTTGCGCACTGCAGACATTGTGAACAGTTTCACTGTCTTGTGGACCTTTGGAACGATAGCCCGAAACTCCAGAATCCAAAACCACAATTGGCTGTTCATCGACTAGGTTGTCCTCAGCAGTTTCACTTTCAGCTTCATCACTCTCTTTTTCCTCGATTTCCCTGGCAATGCTGTTTTGATCATTACAACCGGTCTTCTTTCGCTTCTCTTTGCATAATACATCACAAACACACAAATGAATTGCATGAGCTAAGCAAGCAATATGCAAAGGTCTTGTATCTCGACCGAATTTCATCATAACGCTAGCCCCATCGGTGATCGTGCTCACAATGTCCGTGTCCAAGTTAAGATTAAACTTTGAAAAGTCTTTCTCGAACAAGCTCCATTGCTTTTTTAGTCTTCATGCTATCTTTTACACGAATCACACCAAGAGACTGAAAGCTCTATTCGTGATGCAGATTGAGATTCATGTATCGGTGATTCCTGACTGAAGTTGCCTCATCGAAACTCATTGAAAAACGGCATCGATTCTTCTTGATGGTGTCAACTTTTTTCGCTGACAATCCTGAGGGTCTTTTCAAACTCTTTCATGAAGTGATCACGGATGTTTTGGAGGTTAGTGGGCAGAAAAATAACCATCGGCTTTGAAAGCGATGAGAGAACTGTTTGCAATTTGATTGAAAGTCAAACCATCAACAAACACTAAACCGAGCTACGACTTCTCGTACTTAAAGTAAGTCTCGATACGCACAACTTTCGATTTGAGTCTTGCATCCTCAGAAACTGCTTCATAGCATCTTTTCACATGGATTCTGTGCTTCGATTTTAAGTGGTTAAACAAACTTTTGGTGCTAGAACCTTCTGCTTTTAATACAACGGAGCACAAGTTGCGCTTCGCTGTTTCCTGAGCCCTGTTGTATAAGAAGTGACTCCAAACTTCCGATTCTCGTCGATCACTAACGTCTTCAAACCGACTGTCTGCCATGCTTCTAAATGAACTAACTAGAACTGCAGTAGCTTATGCTATAGCCTAACTATTGAAGAACTCACACCAGTACTTACTAGGCTAGCGAAAAGGCTAAAAAGCTAGCTGCTAATTATCACGCAACGATAGCATTGTGTTTATCGAACAAATAGATACCAGAATGACCAATATTTGAATGTAACAGCAATTTCAGATCTTTATAACTATCCGTTTTTTTTGAGTCAAAAAAACCCGGGTTTCGGGTAGTAGAAAATAGCCAAAAAAACCGGGTTTCGGGTTCAGGAAAACCCGGGTTGGAAACACTAATACCGTGTAGACATCCAGACGGCGAAAGGCCTTGTCTGTCACAGAGGCCTCGATACAAGCATCTTGTGTTTCTCTCACATCGCAAGCACTCTCGCTGACTCGTGCATTAACTGTCAAACCAACCAACGCCTCATGCACGAACATCGCCGCACGCTGTCTTCGTCCTTTTCTCTTTGTGCGACCTCGCTGTCCGTTAGCCGAGTGCGCGACAAGCAATTAAGAATTGGGCAAGTACACAATTGCAGTTATTTGCAGTAAATTAAAACAAGCAGCTCAAACGCACGACTGTCATCCACCTACAACTTCAATGCCGATTGGCGAACTGCACATTAGCACGTATACGTGTTAATTCTCCAATAACAAAAAATAAAGAGTATGTACCAGAATGATGAAAGCTCCGAAGCTCAGATTTTCGGTCTCGGAGTTAATAAGAAAGCTCGCTTTTTCGAATAGCAGCATTTGGGCTATACACTTTAGAGCCGAAAACGTCATCAGCCGGGAAATAGACGGAGTGGTAAATTTATGGCAGATTTTCAACAAGGAGAAACAAATGCGTGATGCAGTTGTTAAAGCGTGCCTCAGTTCTGGTTAGGGATTTGAAAATTTGGACAGTGGTGTTGGAAGGGATTCAGCAGTGTTGCAAGTAACTCGTTGTGATCATCCATTTTTTAAATGTTGCAATTTCTGCAATATATTGTGATTTACTAAAGTAAGTTTTTGTTTGTAATGATTGGATAAATGAACACAAAAACACATTTACTTTATCGTACCTAATATTGATCCAACCAGGCATCGCTTCTTAACAACAAGTGAATTTCACGTTCTGGTGCGAAACTACATTTCATGACCACGATCTTACAAAGTGCTATAATTCATTGAAACCTTGACGCTTGCGTTTGCTTCGTGGGCGTCGGAAGGTTTTTTTTTCTGGGGGAGAGGCAGCGCTGGTAGCACTTCATTTCACCAATTCCGAAACTATGAGAAAAAAGTAAACGATAAAGTAAATGTGTTTATGAGAAAAAACTTTTTCATTAAAAATTGATTAGAAAAATATCGCAATTGAAAATCCAGAGAGGCGCCAAGCCCCGTCCTTACGACGCCCATGTCCATGTCGTAGGGTTCAGTAAAGCACAAAAATACATATACACTGGATAGGTTCGTACAAGGAATGCTGAAAAAGATCTGTTCGAGCAGACAGTGCTGAATGAAGCAGTGCTGCGCGTGATATAAAACGGACAAGCTTCCAGCAGTGCTGCTCAGTGGAAAAACGTCAAATCGGCAACACTGCAAACTGCAACAACAAAAGTTCGCACTAACCGCGACGCTGTTGTTCCCTGCGACTTTGTTCGATGGCTCTGGCGAGTTGATCATCCTCGTCCATCTCCCCCCGTGTATGCGTGGAAGTCGGGGACATCAGATCTGAACACAGAAGAAATTGTTCAAGTAATTAATCACTGGGAGCCTGGAGCGCAGGAATCGTGTTCAGACCAGTGATCCCACGAATGGTGCGCAACTTGCGCAGTGCCAACACGCCATTTGCGCTCATTCTTAACATTGTTATGGGCAGAAACAGAAGCGCTTCCGAGCATACCGCACAGCCCTTTGGGAAGCTACATCAGTTAAACGTGTACTTCGTTCGTATTTTGAAAAGATTTTATACTTTTTGTAACAAATCGCAAGTTGGTGATTCATTTAGAATTCTACAAACTCAACTTTCGAAGATCCACGCTCTCTAAAACAAACATTTGTTCCGAGGTGTAAATCTTCTTAGAGGGAACACTGGTTCCGAGGTTTAAGTTTCGATACAATTGTCGGGATTCGAACCGACGATCAAATGAGTCTCTTTTGTTGATCAAACTAGTGTCTTTTTTTTCTCAAACGAGGCTCCTTTAACATCCACTGCAAAGTAAACGTCACATTCTCAACACAGTCGGTTGATCGTTCCTTCTGTGAACATCGAAAAAGCGCTTGTCTGCTGTTACTACTAGTTCTTTATCTCTAGAAAGCCTTGGACAAACACGCTGCCTGCGTCGTTTTTCGACGCTGCGTCAGATGCTCCAGCGTCGTTTGCCACCTCATCCGACGCCATGTTTCGGAACGTGCTTGTCATCAGGAATGTTCCATCCCGAAGCAGAGGAAACGACCATGATTGGTTTTTAAGCAACCAATCAACCAGCGCGCAATGATTTCTATCTGACGAGCGTCTGCGCATTGCGAACTGGTTTTAACTCCGCGAGGGTAATTTTTAAATTTTTTATTGGGACTATATTTGGACACTTTCAGTTAACTACATGCTTCCAATTCCAAATGATCTTCCGTAAGCCGGCTGCGATGGTGACTGAGGATGAACTTCATGTGTTAAAACCTTTGCTCACACATAAGTGCAGACAGCAAAGCTATTGCCATCTTCTTCAGGTCAAATTTCTCCAGCAAAGATTTCCATCACGCTATGATGATTATTTGTCGAATGTCGGTAACCAGAATGAGGATGCTTTGAAATTAATCAGCTGCGTCTGGAAATCTTCTATGTCCATCCATTCAAATGCAACTAAGTCAAAAGTCTTCGCTGTTCTCGGGCTTAATGAAAAAAGAAAGCAATGAAATGAAATTGTGAAAATCTTAATCTATTGCGAAACTGAGACGTTAAATCTCAGGTATATATCAAATTCAGCTGCGTTAACTTGCTGATCCACTGGGAAAGCATACAGGTTTTTAAAGTAACGAAAAGTTGCAGTTTGAATGTCCCGTGTGTAGACATTCAGTTTAGCTGCAAAACCTTTCCATGCCGACAAGGAAATATAGAATTGTCGTTACGGTTGACATTACGCCATTGAGAGTAATGTCAACCAAAATTTACAAACAACCAACCAGCGTGCAATAATTTCTATTTGCCGAGTCTCTGCGCATTGCAAACCCGTTTTAACTCTGTGAGGGAAATCTTAGACTTCTCTGACTTGCTGCCTCAGTTAACGTTTCATGGAATCAAAGATTTTAGATCACTAAAATTGAAAATAGTGGTTGCAGGGTTCCCACTACTGAAAAAGCATTGAATTGTAAAAATGTTTTTTAAGACCTTCAAAAAGTGGTAAATGTGGTCACAATGTATATGAAGCATTGAAAAAGAAATTTTAATAGGAAAAGGGTCACGCGGCCACTTTTGTCGACAAAGCTGCACTAGTGGCGAGTCAATGCCAGCACCCTGTGTGAACCGTTTCTTTGCACCCACATATTAACACTGAGCAAGACCCTGGACAGCCGCAAGTACTGTTTTTCAAGTCTTCGGTGTGACTCGGCCGGGATTCGAACCCAACCTACCAGCATCTGTGGCGTGCACACGTGGCTCGATGTTCAAGTTGGCGCTTCCTTCAGTTTTCCAGCCTCATTCCTTTTGGCTTTTCGAATCGAGTCAAAAAACTTGAGTCGAACTCGCAAAATTTGTCGTGTTCACAACGAAGCGATTTTTTTATTTTTTGATTATTTTTTCTTGACCTGAAGTTTCTTTTCTGAACTCCATTTTGTAGGACCCGTAACATATGTTCGCCTCCAGGTGGATCGGGTTGGGACGACTGTAATTCGGTGGAAAGCTACCTCAAGGAAACTGATCAATGGACAATGATCTCTCCTCTTATTGTTGGTCGCTTCCAATCATGCGCCTTCGTCGCGGAGGGAAAGATATTTGTTGTTGGAGGGTGAGTTTTTCAGTCGGGTGAAAAGCGCGATTCGAGTTTACTTACTTTGAGAAGCTGCTGTTGGCCATGGTTGCTATGGTTTCACAGCTCTTTTTTATGCATTTTCTTTGTTATTTTTGCTGCAACAATGCGAAACCAAAGCAAGAGTGAATGTTTTTGGGGTTATTTTGCGTCAATAATTGTCGCTTTTCGCTAAAGTGTGCTTTTGGCCATTCTTTGTATGGAGGTTACGATGCATTGTTACGCTTGGTTTTTAATTTATACCAATCGGCGGTATTCTGATATCGTGATCCGTTTTTGACATCATAATCTGTTTTTAATGTCATTGCTACGCTTGTTTTTTTTAATTTATACCAATCGGCGGTATGCTGATATCGTGATCCGTTTTTTGATAACTTAATCCGTTTTTAATATCATTGTTACGCTTGATTTTTTAATTTATACCAATCGGCGGTATTCTGATATCGCGATCCGTTTTTGACATCTAAATCCGTTTTTAATATCATGATCCGTTTGTGACTAAACGCAGACGGTATTCCGCTCTAACTGATACTGGTATCTAACTGGTATCTAACTGGTATCTAACTGGTATCTAACTGGTATCTAACTGGTATCTAATTGATATCTAACTGATCTGGCCAGAACTACAGTGTGATTTGTATTCTGTTGTCCATCAGGCGACTCGTAAGAGATTTTGCCTCGTTTACCATCGCTTGCCAGATTCACGTTTTCAGACACCGACTCCACTCCTGTTCTAAAATTTTCGAAACCTGATCCGGGTCCGTAGTTATTTTTCAAATTTGGAAATCCGACTCCTGTTGAAACTCTGAAAACCAAACATCACATCTTGCCTGCAACTTTTTACTTTTTGTTTCGACCGTGCAGCCTTGCTGCTGAAAATGAACAGTGGCTTCGGGTCTGGTTTTTAAGAAAATTCCGGATCCTAACAAAACCCAAAACCTTGTGTTGCAACCACTCCGGTGGTGTTGCGCTAAATGCGCGGTTCACCACGAACGGAATGTGCGCGAAGAAAAACAGCATACATACGTGGCGCGAACAAGCAATAATAGAGTGATCGCGGCGTGTGATCTCTATTGTTGCTTGCTGCCACAGTGCGAAGCTTTGCGCACATGCCGCTCAGGCTTTCTGATTGCAACACTTGCCGGAGGTGTCGACACTCCGGATCCGTGGCTACTTCTGTCGCCGTCGCTTGTGTTCTGCTCTGATGATGAAACTTGTCATTTTCACGCAGACGGTCAAGCCCTCGGGAGAAACACTCTGACAAGTCTTTCGAAGCTTTCGACCCCTCCTCGAAGAAGTGGGCGATGGTGGGCTGTACCTCGACGTCCCGGCTAATGACGGTCGTTGGTGTTTGAACATGAGCAGAGAGACCCCCTAGACGAGGCCCCTAGTGGCGTCCCCATTGCCAGATGGCCAGCCGACCGTATCCAACCCCTTTCCTTCGTATGATCGCTGTTCTGATACGCATCACTGCCCGGCTATGACGTGACTCTTGTTTATTGGTCGATTGAAAATGTGTTGTATGTGAATTGCTTGTTGCCGTTTTTTGAGCTTCCTCACTTCCGTTGTACTCGTCGGAACACTGAGAGCATATCGAACATCATCCTTTGCTTAACGCAGTGTGTCCAAACTGCGGCCCACAGGCCTAATCCGGCTCGTGAAGCTGTGTTCATCCAGCCGCAAAGACATGATTTTGTCAATGAAAAGTAATAGGCTTACGAAAAGTTTGTGGATTTGGTAGAATGTAACATATCCATAAATAATCGCACAACAACAGCCCTCGGACTGTTGTGCAATAGCTTATGTGGCCCTCTGGCATGGAAGTTTGGACCCCCCTGGTATAACGCGTTGACTTTATTGTTCTGTTGTTTGTGAGACTGTATTCGTGTTTAATGTCGACTTTCGTTTAGAACGACACGTCAAAAGACCCTCCATAACCGCTTCGCGACCCGAATAGCAAGTTACCTGATGTGTTTTGTTTTTGATACTTCTTAAGCAGTGTTGCCACATGCAAGTGTCACTGTTTTTCAGCATGAAATGCTGTGCATAAATTCGTTTTTCAGCATGAAATGCTGTGCATAAATTCGTTTTTCAGCATGAAATGCTGTGCATAAATTCGTGTCGGAATCCGTGTTCGAATCCGAACAATGAAAATCCGAGAACGTAACAACGATAAGAATCCACTGAAAAAATCTTTTGAACTTAGCAATGTACGGGTTTGTCGAGTTCTTAACTTATTTGCTGCTTGGTTCTTCTGCTGCAAGCTTTATTGGAATTAAGTCCACAAAAAATATCGTGGCAACAAAGGAGATTCCACATCAACTTACCTGTGATCGTGTTTTTCGTTTGGCGTTTTCAAGGAAATATCAAAGACGAAAAACATCCAGATTTTTCCGAAGCGTCACCTTCGACGCCAAGTGCACCAGTATTTCAATTTATCTACAGTTTGACGTTTACTAAAATTCATATTTCTTCTCAATATGTTTAGTGCGATTTTGTTTAATTTTTTGGCAGCTAAACCAGGGGCGTAACGGGTTTAGATTGCGCCCGGGGCAAGAAGCTAGTTTTGCCGCCCCTTTGTTCGAACCTGAGGTCTTTCGGAAGCAAATGTAGTGTATTGAAAGTATTTGTGACATTCTTGAGATTTTTCGGCGCCCGGGGAATTTTGCCCCCCTCGTTACACCCCTGAGCTAAATGTTATCTTCACTTTTCGAACCCTCTGCTAGCAAGGTTTCGTTTTCGACACCCATTGCCTGGTTATGGCCGAAGCTAATTACAGCTGCTTCTCGTGCTTTTTTCCACACCTGCATATGCAGACTGGTGTTCGGGATCTGTTAGCAAATGAACTGTTTTTGTCTGCAATGTCGTTTGGCAGGTTTTACTGCGTATCACGTTGGAGATAACATTCTATTAATGTTCACTACGATATTAATATCGTGTGCAACATCACGTCAAAGTTCGGGGCAACCTGCCTTGTTTTCGCGTTTTTTGAAAGTAAAATGGATGTCTTCAGGTTACATAATCTTGCGTGTGATTCCATGGCAACGCTCTATAAAAATTTGTCCGACATCAGAATCTATTTTCGTTCCAGAATTTCAAGTTCGTCGAGTAAACATTGCTTCAAAACAAATTTTGCCCGCACTTGTTTTACTGACGCTGCGGTTCTGAACTTCATAGAAAATATCATTTCATGAAATAAGTTATATCAGTTTTCGTTAATACAACCAAACGCCGACATTTCTAAAAACTATTTTCTTTCGTGAATGGATTTTTACGATATGTTTTTTCTGCTCTGCAATATTTTTTTTCTCATATTGCCGGAAACTTCACGTTGCAAAGTGTTTTCTTCCCTGCGGTGTTTTTCATCAGCATTTCCGACTACTCCCCAATGCAACGCCGCCTCTTGCACCTGTTGCTGCAGAAGTTAGAAGAGAACTTGAAGGTTAAGCCAAGGTTTTTTATTTGTGGTCTTTTAACGAAAAGGCGAAAACCTATTCAGCAGCTCGCGATTCCCAAACCTTTGTGTCTTTCAGTTGCCGCGGCGAGTTGATCACACATCGTCAAAGGTGCGGGTGCCCGGCCGGACCTTACCAAGACCTTGTAAATTGGTACTGCAGCCATCTTACCAGGCGTGGGGTGTACGGAAGAGCTGCAGGGAGCACACCCAGAACACACAGAAAACTCAGTCGTGGCGTTACAAGACCATTGTAGTTGTAAAGCGCAGACAGCAAAGCACCATATACAGTAAACCTGGGTTAATCCGGATCTTCGTCAAAACCGGATACAACTGGTGGTACGAAAGATTTCTAACGTTTTTCTTTGTAAAAATCTTCGGTTTATCCGTTTTTTTTTATAATCCGGATCTTCGCCAATACCGGATAAAATCTGCTCTTTTCCCATCTAATTTTTCTGCATTTCCACGCTGTTGTGTTCTTAAGTGCACTCTGACTGGTCCCTAGAAACGATTCGGCTCCTTTCAGATGCAACACAAGAGTGCTCACGATCACCAATGAACGTCTGGAATGATAAAAAAATCGTCGGTCAAATCGAATCCGGATTAACCAAGGTTTACTGTATAAAAAAAAATCGTTGATTACAATGGCGAAAGTTTCGTGGTTGATTGTTGCGTGTTTTTTTAGCCCCGCAAGCTTGTTTTTAGCCTGTTTGTGGTAATATTGTTTAATCACGTTAGTTTTCGCGCGCTTCGAAAAATGATTTTGAAGCAAACTATAATAATCTGAAAAGTAGTTTTATTAGGAAAAGTAAATTTTCAAGTTGAGGGAAAATCATGAGAATAGTCAAAACCATTTCTCCGGTGACGAAGGGCGCACAACTTTGAAGTGACAATGACGAGTTTTAGAGCGAAAATAACGCCTTCCTATCCTGCAATGGCGTCCGTTGATACGAGACCTGTTACTGCGATGCAAAGGTAAGCTGGGAACAAATGCAAAAATGTCAGCATGAGCAAAGCAATTTACAAGTTTAAAAGTTCACTATATCCTTTTCACAGAACACTCTGGCCATGAAGTGTTATGAGTTGCTTAAGTGGACAATATTGTTAGCAATTCCTTTGTGGAGACTAAACACAAATTATCCAATACTTTTGGTCCTGTATCAGGAGTGAATCCTAGTTACATTTTCATAGATTTATGGCTGTAGCTCTACGCAAGGTATTACGTTATATATAACTTGGAAAAGCAATTAGTCTTCGACCATATTTTACTGCTATTTTATTACAGCACATGGCTTGCGGAAAATGGACTTGTTAGCTATACTTATATAAGGTTGCACGTTGTAAAGGTTAGTTTTGTGTAAAGACGCTGAAGTCAGCGCATTGCTCCTGTGTTGGTTTGAGAAAACAGGACGTCCACTGCGGCTGTGTCAAGATGTGTGCTCATCAAGTTGAAACTTGTTCTGATTCATTATCTGAAGGAGAGCAGCATAAATAAGGGTAATGGATCATTCAAATCACCTTTACTTATTGCATCGATTGTCTTACATGCGTCCAAGCAGATCCATATCGTTTATGAACAAGTGGCGACTTGGAAAACAGCACAATGAATTCGAATAGCGTGATAAAAAAGGTTTAATAAGGATTTTTAAAAAATCCCAAAAATCTTCAAAACCATTTTTTGAAAAAAAATTGAAAGCATTTTATCAACGATTTAAGTTAGATTATGTCAGACCGATGTCACCTCCCACACTCAGACTCCAAGTTACAAAAAAAGGCTGCCTCTAAACTGCCTTACAGTAAATGAATCAAAAGCTTTTTCTGCGATATCAAAGTGATATTTTTTAAGGATCTTCGAAGATTCAGTGTGAATTTCTGTTTTACTGCTCTGACCAATGAACCGAGGGTTCCTTTGATTTGCAGCAAAAGCTAATTGTCTTCCCAAGGTATGAGTGAGAAGAAATGATTTTTGAGTCAGCTCTTTTGTGCAATCGGTTGGTTTTGTTGGAAATCATCTCACGCTGGGAGAAAATGCTGCGAATGACACCTGCAATGATTTGTCGCTGGTGCGAGCGCAGCAGGATGGTGATAACTCATGAAATGCAGTTACCTGCTTCCTATGATAAACAGTATCCAGTGATGCATTTTCAGCAGATCCTTTTTGGAGGAATTTTTTTGCCACCACTGAACGACGAACTTTCGTTAGATTTCTTTTGGAAGGCTACTTCGATGCGTACCTTGCCAGCAGGGCAGAAGTTAAACAGCAGGGTAGAAGAAGCAGAAGTTAAGGTAGAAGTTAAACATGGAGAGTGAGAGGTAAACGTGACTTCCCCGAGTGTAGAAAGAAGCTTGAAAATTGATCTTGTGGTCGAGTTGGTTCTGCCAACAAGTTTTTCACAAGATATGGTCAGAGATGGTGGAGTTTGAAAAGTTTCTATTTTTGATCGGAATTTCACCAAAGTCATCACTGCCCTGGATAGAACGCAATGATCCACGAAAAACTTGTCATACATCAGTGCAAATATTGGAAAACAGGCTCCACTCCAAAAGGATTCTACAAAACTGTTGCTTTTATTTGTGTTTCATGCAACATTTTAGCAAAATCAGGCAGTTTTATGAACAGTCTCTTCATAAAATTTTAAGCTCAGAATGAAATTTTTTTGTAAAAGGCTGCCGCTTGCCTTACCTTAAATTTACGTTTTTAATTTGAGTATTTGTTGATGAAGTTATCTTAAAATTAAATTGGAAAACTTGTGAAAGCCTTAATGGATCGTAGAATTTGCAAATATTTAGGATTTAAAATTCAAAAGGGAAACTTCGGAAAATATTTTCACATTTTACATCATGAAATCCTGCACAAAGGTAAATGCCCTGAAACAAAGTAGCGCAACATTCACCTCCATGCAACGCAATAAGCATGAAATCGTTTAAAACGGGGTCAGTGTCGTAACACTGAATCACTTCGAAGAGATAAATCGGGTTTGGTTTTAAGGCAGCAGGTTCTCGATCCGAAACATCCATTTTTTCAAGTATATGTTGTTTGAATCACTTCAAACAAAAATGATTTCCGAGCTCTGATGCGAATTTCTCCTCGACATTCACAGCTAGGACTTAGTTGTTCTGAAAACGTAGCAAAAAACAGTGAAATTATGAACATCGTGAACTTCCAGCGAAGATATACAAAATCAAGTTCCACAAACCGTTGGCTAGTTCTGGCTGTGATGGAGCGATGGTTTCAGGTCTGCCTATACACATCACTGCAGGTGTGGGAGCAGGCAAAATTTTGGGGGTGCGATGGATTTTTGCTCGAACTTGCCGAAAAGTTTTTGTGCGACTTCTGCCTACAAGCGTCGGGGGCCAGTTTTTTGAAGTCCAACAACGCTGGGCGCTATTTTTGCTGGGTGTGCGCTTGCCCCACCTGCCTCCTACACAATTGCACATCACTTCAGACGTTGTGTGCGCGTGCACTCCATTGCGTGAGTCACGTTTTAATTTAAATTTGAAGCACTGATTACGCCGTAATTACGCATGGTGCTCAAATGTAGTTTGTCGCGCTCGACCGCTCTTTCCCAGGCCCTACCCTGCTGTAAATTGCAGAGTATATAAAATGTTTGAATCGATGGATTGTTAACTATTTTTAAGCTTTCAGTGCCGAAAGTTTGATTGAAGTAAAAGTAAGCAAAGCAGATTATACATTATTTGATAACTTACAGGGTTTATCAAGCTCAGATATTGCAAGTTACAACTGACAATATGCGTCAAATCCCTTCCTATCCGGCATCAATTACTTTAAGAAACAAATTTAAGTACATGTAATTCGCAGGTAATCATACCTTTATTCCAGTTCTAACATATGAAGAAGCAACAAGAAGCAAATCTGCTGAAGCAACTCAGCTTTCAATCCAACAAGCTTCAACAAAAACAGTTCACAAACAACCACGTTCATCATAGAGCACGTTCACAACAGACCATGTTTGCAACAGACCCGTTACGAACAATGTCTGTTATGAACAGGTCTGTAACAAATGTGGTTTGTTATGAACAGTTCTGTTTTGAAATGGAAAAATAACAATTCTTTTCATTCTGCTGCTTGGCTCACAGTTTGTATTATTCCTTTTAGATAAGATTTAAGGCAATTGCAAGACTTGTGCTAGACACTTGCTCATTTTTAATGGCATTGCTGGTAGGAACCAATGGATCTGGTGACAACAGGTGTGATGTACAAATTCAACATCGCTCAGTATTGCAGCAAAAGCACATTTGACAAGTTTTGTTGTGCAGCTTTGATTTAAAAATAAAAAATGAATGCTTCTGAAGGAAAGAACTCATCAAGCTCCTCAAGCACACCTGAGCAACAGTCAGCATCTTCAAACTTAACATTGACTTTACTCAAATTGTCTAACAAGATAGAGCAGGAATTTGCAACACGACCTGCGGAAAAAATAATGGTAGCTGGACTAATTTTGGTTAGTTTTTACCTGTCCTTGACAGCTTCGTTGTACCAATGGAAAAACACCAAGGACAATATGAAAGTAACTAACAAATTATGCTTGTTCTCTGCATACGCCTTATTTGTGCAGTGTGCCTGGTTCTTAATATCAGTGCAAGGAAGGGATTTGCCAGAAACCGTTTGCCTCGTTTATTCATTTATGGAAATTTTACTGTCTTTAACCAGCAAAGCTCTTGTTTATGTCGTGTTGTGGATGCGTCAACAAGGGATATACGAAATTCCTACAATTAAACAAAGCAAGGTTGCTTCTGCTGTCAGTTACGGAACGTTAGTAGCCATCGTTGTTCTCTGTCTGACCGAGGCCGTTGTCATTAACTTGGTGCCGACTAAAAGCACCTCAAGAGGTTGCGAATCAGTGCGAGCGCCGTCAAATTTCCATTGGGCCCTCACAGCTCTTTGCTTACTTTTCACTCTGACACAGATTTCGCTGTTGGCACTGACGCTTCTGCCGCTATATGCGTACTTTAGAGAAAAAGCTGGCAACCGGTCAACAATTAGAAAGTTGATCGTTCGTCTTTGCAAGTGCACTTCCGTCTGCGTGGCAACAGATGTCTTGTTTCTTGGATTTGCAGTAACAAAGAAATACCTTAAAATTTCATCCCCAACGTTGCTCACCATTGTATTTGCTTTTAATTCAGCTATTAACGTGATCGCCTTGTTTGCGTCATTTGCAGATGCCAAAGCACGTTTGGCTGCCTTCAAA
>JGI24021J15306_10004954_pt1 | contig 15663 bp, 10 predicted proteins | sample Ectturendosymbi1_FD_15306 | JGI IMG/M metagenome (IMG submission 15306)
AATTGCTGTTGGGGGCCCCCTTGAAAGCAACGTACTTACACATTGCAATTGCTGTTGGAGGCCTCTTTGAAAGCAAGGAGTTTTACGTTGCAGTTGCTGTTGGGGGCCCTTTGAAAGCAAGATACCGGCACATTACAATTGCTCTTGGGGGCCTTTTTGAATGCAAAGAATGTTACGTTACAGTTGCTGTTGGGGGGCCCTTTGAAAGCAAGGATCTTACACATTAAAATTGCTGTTGGGGGCCCTTTTGAAAGCAAGGATCTTACACATTACACTTTATTTTAGGGGCCTCTTCAATGAATTTTAAAAGCAGAGTACTTCCACATTTCAGGGACTGTTGGGGGCCCCTTTGAAAGCAGATTACCTTCAAATTGCAGTTGCTGTTGGGGGCCCCTTTGAAAACAGAGTACTCACTTATGATCTCCTTCGTAGTACTAAGTTTTTCACCGGAAAAATTTAACCATCAAAATACCGATGTAGGCAAATATTTATACTCACATCCGGATCATTTTGTGGACTTTAAAAATCCGGAAATCTTGGCTTCTGCTTTTAACCACCGTGAATTATTAATCAAAGAGACGCTTTTAATACCAGAGCAGCAGCCCGAGATTAATGTAGACAATTTTTCCACCCCTTTATACCTCTTTAACACGTAGATTATGATGTCAAATATTGTCTGATGTTCAACTCTTATGGTAATACATGTTTCGTACATTTATGATTGGTGTTGACGTGGACATTTGGTGCTAGTTGTAGACTTGCAGTGCTAATTTGTTAAATTTTTTGCATCCTTCGCTTGCAATGGTTTGTGAATTACCTCTCGCTGCTGGCCTCGGCTTGTTGTAAATTATGGCCTTACGTAGATTTTGTTTTAATATTCTCTGCATAACTTTTGGCCCTGCATTTGCTTTCAGCGTTTTTGACGTGGCTGGCTGTCTTGGGTTTGCGTTTGACGTCTTTTGCGTCATAGCATTGTCTTTTTCAACGTCACAAAGCCTTATGGTTTTGAATTGTTGACATTGCCAAGTGTTGCTTTATTTTTTGACTGAAGATGGATTAAGAATAATCCGAAACGTCTCAAACTAAAACATGCATAGTTTTTTGAAGGCTTTATTAGTGTTGATGAAACTGTTAAGTCTATCCCAGTTTTATGCTCTAATGTTTTAAATCATTTTCACTAAATGAATATGATTCGCGAATTCTTTCAAGTGTTTCCGTACAAAATTCTATGAAGTTGCAGGACATGTGTGGGTAGAGTACTGTAGTAACGAACCACCTACGAAAGATTTTTCGAAGTCATATACACAAGGCAGCAGAACGCAATACTGCAGCTAGGATAAATTCGGATAAATTAACTGAAACCAATTCTTAATGCTTTCACAAACTTTTTTCTGTTGGGACAAGCAACAAGCTGCTGACAGCAATATAATCCAGTTCCATCTCACACTGAAATGCACGAAAGATCAATTTTCCCATTTCTGTGACTGTTTTTTAGTTTCGAAATGAATCTTTCACACCACGACCGCGGTCTGACTAAATTTCACGCAGGATCCGAGAAACTACTGGTGTGTGTCGTCATAAACAACTCTAGCTACCCGACTGTCTGAAACAGTGGTTCTCAATCTTTTTTGAGCCCGGCCCCACTTTTGTCTTCAAAAAAATCCCAGGCCCCACCAGAACTACTACATGTCAATCAAAAGTATTTGTTTTTACTCCGTCACTACATTGCTTACTACGTGATATGAATTGTAAATGCACAAAGTTTAGTCAAATTTATTAGGCCTACGATACTCAATAATAGGCTGTTGTTAGTGGGAGCTCTGTGCTTGATGCTGGTTACATATCTGTTTGATTCGAGGTTCTCGTTTAGTCAGTTTCAGTCTCAAATTAGCTTGTCTGCTGATTTTCAATTCATTTCTCTTAGCACACAGCAATTCCACAACAACGCTAAACCCACATTCGACCAAACAAGATGACGGAAAGCTTATCAGTTTTTGCCTTTCCGAAGTCCTCAAGCGAGGGTATTTCTTCTCGCATTACTCGGACATCCACATCATGGCTCCTTTGATCTTGAAAAGAGTCTTCACGGATTGATCTTGTTGTAACTCACATAATTCCTATTGGCACTGCTCTGATACGGCAGACAAATCTACTACAAGTGGTTAAGTCAACCAAGAAGGGAATTCCATTGCTTTCAAGCCATGAAATCTTTCATTGAAGTCAATATTCAGCATTTCCACGTGTGCTGCAGTAACTGTATTTGCCTATTTAGTGACATCACATTCTTTTAACCAGGAAAATTGGATATAGCTTTTTGACAAAATATTGCTTCTGCACAAACTGAGAAATGTCACAAATCGAAGTGTGTTTGCTTTTGCATCGCAAAGTGTTGCACTGGCTCCTTGGAGCTTCAAAGAACAAACTTTCTCAAAAATATCCCTAAGCTGTGCCATCTGTACTGGTCAGTAGGAGAATCATTTCAGATTTATCCTTCAAAAACTCACTGAGTGGTTCAAACAGTTCCATAAATGTTTTCAGGCAGTTTCCCTTTGATAGTTATCTTACTTCGGTGCGGAGGAACAATCTCCTATGATCAGTAGCGTAACTGACATGGGCAGGGGTGAGAACCGTACCCCTGGCAAGATAAATCTGCTTAGCTTATATTTCGGTATTTAGTGTTCTTTTGGTTTTCAGTGGATAAGTTTTTCGGATTGTTTTCCGCTGATTTTGAGTTTTTGTATAGACATCCTCCATATCAGGATTCACGATCATTTCTCAATTTTTTACGGAGTGTTGGCTGGTAGGCCCCCTTCAGCTAAGATTTACCTCTGGCTCAATTATCTAGTTACGCCACTGCCTATGATCTGCATGATAAGCCTCACAAAACCTCTGGAACAAACGTTGTTTTGGCATTTGCTTTGATCAAATTGATATATTTCATCACAGAAGTATATCGTGCAGTTTAGGAACAAAATTTTTTGCAACTAAATTTTCCCTGTGGATAACACAATGCACAGCTAACGTGCTTGGATTGCCGTCCAACAGGAGTAAACAAGTTAACCAGTTTTATATCTACCAATCAGTTTGGCTGTGAGCAAGTGCATTTTCATTTTGAAATCCCATCAAAATTAAGTTATACTGTCTTCAACCTCCACGCCCCACCGGTGGGGCGCAGGCCCCATGTTGAGAACCACTGGTCTAAAACAACAACACAGCTTATCATGCATTTGGGAAATATTGAATGCAGAGGGTTTCTAAATTATCGTTCAAAATATTGCTGGTCCAAGGTTAGCTATGTCAACCAAACAAACTTGAACGGGAAATTATTAAGAATCCGGAGGGGCTTATTAGGGGGCCAAGCAAAAATCTGGGTGGCCATGCCCACCCAGGCCTCCCTTATAATCGCCACTGTCCGCAGAGTTCAACAAATCCCATTTGTTTAAGGCTGATTGAACATGCCTAGAGTTAACTGACCCACGTGCAATACAATTTCGTATAGTTGAGGTGTGAGAATAGAAAAGCGGTCCATCAGATTTTTTTTAAAAGATGGTCCATGGGCCAAAAAAGGTTGACAACCTAATCACTGCTCTAAACCCAACATGTTTCCAGAACCTTGACATCTATTGATAACTACTGTGATATGACGTGGAGAGAGAAAGTTATATTTTCTGCACTTTTTCAAAGAAATTGCTTTTCACACTATTCATGCGCCCAACGCAGGCGCGGATTTACCATTAGGCTGAAAAGGCTTAAGCCTAGGGCCCCCGATTTCGGGGAGCCTCAAAATTTTGGGAGTAAGGACAATTTCCAGCATTTCTGTAAGCAATTATATTTGTATTTTTGTTTTGATTCAACGCACGTTTTTTTTACTATGCCCCTAGCAAAAGATCTCGAAGAATGAGCGCGAAGGATTGAAGCGAATGACGATGAGCGTTTTCTTTTTATGGCGTTGAGAATTAGTAATTGTTACGTATGATGTGTGAAACAAAACGCCTGAATCCATTTTTCAGATTACACGAGGCCAATGATGTACTCAAAAAAATGTAATATGAGTGTGGTCAGATAACTCAACCGCTGCCTTTTTCGTTGGCTTCATTGTGACTGTTTTTGTTCCCGATATCGAGGGAATTCAAAATAAAGCAATGTTTTTGAATTGGAACAACTCGTTCAGTGAATATAACGAGCACGGCAGTGCCAATTTGTATGACATCAGTCGTCCCAAACCTTACAGAAAGGCCCCCAATTTGAAATAGCCACAGGGCCCCGAGGAGGAAACTTCGCCTCTGACCCAGCGGCAGGACTTTTGCCAGAAAGCACCGAACACGTTTAGGTCGAAGACACTAGAGCGACGAAAAATTTTCACTGTACCGATTCATTCGACATTTCCGAAGTTCAGCGCGTTATCATTTGGCAAATATTCGGAATTAGTGGATGGCCGAAGGGCTAACGCTGCTAAATGCAGAAAGCAATGGAGCAGCACGTGCCCCGGTTATGACTGAGCTGCATGTCTTCGAATGCTCTTGGCTGCAACCTACGAATGGCAAAATTCACAATTCTTCGCACGCATCATTGTGTGAGCCACTCACTCAATTCACAGCCAATACACAACGCGTATATTCGCTCACCGAACCGACATTTTTCTGCAGCCAGCACCTTCATGTGATAGTATTATGCATGGCGATGTGGCGACAAAAGAAGTGGACGGGCGCCCTGGCTAAGGAATCACGATTTGCTAAACTAAATAAAAATCGTCAGAAATAACTCTTAACCTGTGCGCAGAAAAAAAGCAACTTGGCGAGTCATTTGATATTTTGTAGATGGTAGGCCTACGTAGTTCAGAATTCATCGAATTCCGAACAACCAGCGGCGTAACTCGAGGTTTGAGCCTGGAGGGAAACTTTGCTGAAAGGGGTCCACTGGTCGCTGTAGAGGGGCCATTACAGCCAAAACTCAGAAAATACTTGAGAAATGGTAAATCCGGGTGTGCATGACTATACAAAAATTCTAAATCAACGGAAAATACTCAAACACAAAAACAGCGCACTGAAAACCAAAAGAACACTAAAACTGAAATATAAGCTAAGTGGCACCCGGCTTTTACATTAAGCTTGCCAGGGGGGAGATCCACTCATCTGCCCCCATCAATTCGCCATAGCGAACAACTTGCTCAAAACTTTCGCCACAGATGTAAACTATGGTTGACTGCGAATTGGGCACAGCCCCCGATGACAGGCCGATAAACGTTGCTTGGAAATTATTTTTTCGTCGTTGTTAAAGATTCGCGAGAAACATCACTCGGTGTTTTCAAAACTCACCTCACCAGCACTCTGAAATAAAGTCATGTCCAAACCCAAAAGATATAATATTGGTCTGGGAGGAAAACCTTACTAACACCAGCAAAAACTTACCGAAAGCTTACACTTACATATGTCGGCGACCAACTGCTCAGCTGACTTCTCTGGTTGAAGTCAACCATAATGAGGACAACTTCCCTGTCAATCGTGACAAAGTATGAACTCATGCCTCTCTAAATTACTTTGGACAAAACTTTATCATCGAAAAAGTTACGGGTTTTTGTTTTACCAAGACACGAAACGTCTTAACCACGGTTCCGTGTCATCAGCCTGTTTGATTGTTGCTAAGCGCGGTTTTGTCCTGTCTACCTAATCCAGTGGTTCTCAACCTTTTTTGGCCTATCTTTTCAAAAAAATATCCGATGGACCACTTCGCTATGCTGACACTTCATGAACAACCAGGCCCGTAACAAGTGTGGGGGGGCGGCGCCCCCTGCAAAATTTTTCGCCCGTACTGGAAAAATGTGTTGGACATAGTTCAAAAATTTGGGCCCCTCTCAGAAAACTCTTCGTCCCACCTGGTGTCCCAAGCTGGTTACGGGCCTGCGAACAAGTAGTCAAACATTTATTGTACATATAGGTCAGTGAACTCAAGGCCATGCCCAATTTTAGTCATTAATATTAGTCCTGTGGACCACGTTGAGAATCGCTGACCATTGTTGTTTAAAAGCTCAGCTCGTGAACCCAGAAGGTAAAATGCCCACAACAACCGCTTTTCCGTGCCTTCCTTTTACCAAACTTCATCTTAGTAGAAAGAAGTAGTCATTGACACATCGGTGATTTCTTAGCGTGAGTACACGCGAGTAAACGAAACCACAACACTTGAATAAACGAAACCTATTCTTATTATCGCTGAACCGTGGCAAGCAATCACGTAACCCGGACAATTGGAAAGACAGGATGCGCGCTGAAGTCAAAGGTCGGTTTGCTGGTCGACTGTTTCTTGTGACCTCCAGCCAAGAGCTTGGTTACGACCAGATTGGTCTTGGCGACAAGCAGCAGGTTTTGAATCTGGCGAAAGAAGACAACTGTTTCAGCGAAGGAACTGTCTCATGCGGTTATGACACGCAAGTGATAAAAACCACGAAAAAGTTTACCTCATCTGACATCGGCTGCTTCTCATACAGTAACTTCGCCTGGGTGAAGTGCTTCGAAGCTGACAGGTAAAGGTCATGTGAGGTTGGCGGAGGTCGATACTGGGTCACGTCGGTCATTTCCTGCGAGTGCAAAATTTTTATGAAGCGCTTTGCAAGTTGAAGCCAAAGTCTCATCAACAGCCATGTTGTCCGGACTTGGACTAAGCACTGTGTGCGGGCCGAGTCCGCCCGTCAGCACCCGGCTGACCCTAGCTGGCCGTCGGCATACTGACATCAGAACCAAACACAAGATCACGATCAGCAAACAGGAATGCCCACCATCGTCGATCCCAGCATTTCGCATCAACGAGATCGATACGTACCCGGAACTGCTTGTAAGGGATGAAAGGCGGAGTGGCGACGGAAATGAACGGCGCGAACCGGTGCTCGTATCGCGTTCCTTCGTTGTCGAACACGCACTCCGGCGTTTTCAGCTTTCCGTCCATGAAGAAGCCGAGCAAGGTCTTGAAACAACCTGCGGCGAGTAACTGCATCCCCTGCACCAGGTGGAGGTATCAGTGATAAAGCTTGATACAAGTGACAACACACTTGGCTAAAAATTCACTTCGTGCACTTTCTAGCTTTTGCATGTGTCATTGGTGAATAAGTTTATGGCCGCAAATGATTCAGTCAATGGGACTTCGCATTTGAAACAACGCTTTAAATTTGAAAACAAATCATCCTCATGCCTGGTACACCATCCGCGATGCCGCAGTCAGTTTCAAACATGTGATGTGACAATTGCATTTGAACCAACACAACAGTGGCGAGCTTTGCAGGGTCTTGTTTGCTTGACGGCTACGTCATGTTTACCTGCGTCGCCAAAAGCTCCGTGGCATGAACCCTTATCTTTTTCTTGTTTTTCTTTGCCTTCTTATGATTACGGTTCTTCGCAGCAGGCATCTGCTCGGCCAGCGCCTCGTCGCGCTGCAACTGACTGTTCGCCCGGTTCAGGGTGGTTATCTGCCAGCTGAGTAGGATTTCGGCGAGGTACCTAAAATATAAAAAGCTTGACTCTGATCCTACAAGACTGCGAGCTGTGTCATCTACAAACGAGTCACTTTAGATATTAAATTTCTCGTCAGCAAAGAGCGGAGCTTCTTGTCCTTCACGCAAAAACAACCAGGATTTCCGCTGAGCTGGTGACTGTCGTTACGTGCTTCAGATTTTACATGCGATGCATCAGCGCAGACAGACTGCGGGGGTTGTAATGGATTGAAACCAAACTACAATCCCGATTAAATAAAGATGTATTTAGTGCCACCACTCTACCGAAACCGCCGGAAATTGACTTTAATTTACCTCTTTCACATTAAATTCAAGCGGCGAAACGTTTTGACCAAAAATTGCTTGTTGCGGTGCTAAGCCGTTTGGATAGCAATAACAGAGGAGTGGAAACGACTACGCAGTTGTGAATTGCTTTCGTTTTGTCGAAATTACGAGCTGCGTCAAACCAGGACGCCAACCAAAACATTTCTGGTCAAGACTTTCTTTAACAGGCGGAAGCGCAACACGGATCATTGAGCTGAAAACTTAACTTAAGAACTGACAAAATCGAAAGTTTCTAGGAACAAAACCCAAAAGGTGTACCCACCAATAAACATAATGGTACTCGTGTTCGCTGTACAGTTCTAGCTCGAAGCCGCTGAGAACGTACTGCGCCATAACCTGCCGAAAATAAACAACGTTAGCGGCAGCTATCAGGGAAGATTTGTTGTTCTGCTTACATCGTTGAACGAGACAAGAAAGCAACAGCCCCAGCAAGTCAGTGCATCAGAAAAATATCAGCTTCTACTGTGAGGCTACGACGTGTGCCTAAGGGCTTGGCTGGTGAGAAACATACCTTAAATCCATTCTTATTCCGTAAGTAAAGAAAATGCAGTAAATCAGCAAGTCTAATACCAAATCCATTTATATATATTTGTGTCTAGGGTTGCGAACAAACCACGGGGTCAAACAAATGTGGGGCACAATTGCGAGAAAAGCAGCAAGTCCTGCACCAAGTGCTGTACTTACACGCAACGTGTGGTACAGAGTCCAGCTCCCGAGATAGGTCAAGTGCGAACGCGTGCCACTCGGATCCAGCGAATGCAAGATGGCGTGCAGGTCTGCGTCACATCTGTCTGCATCGTCCTATACAGACAAGAAGGTCCAAATTGAAAAAAATTCAGAGGATATTTTCGATGTCGTTTTTCCTCAAATGTTCGTCGATTGATGGACGATTTATGGACATACGGCATGAACTTTGTTTCGTGTGCCGTTCGCACACGCCCTCAGCAACAGCTGTTCTAAGTAACCTGTCACTTTAGCTATCACACCAGAACTGACCAAACTTTAGTCGAACGCAAGTATAACCTCCAACTCCAAGCGGATGGATATTTGAATAACGCGAGGATGCGTGTTGTATGCGAATCGCGTGATCATCTAAACCTGGAGCGCAGACAAAGCTTGACCGTGTCGCTGAGAAAGCTGATTTGTTTCCAACGTGTCTTGTAACATCCCTTTATTTGAATTTCATCCAAACTTGGATCTCACCTGCAACGCGGACAGGTCTTCCAACATCGCAGCGAGCTTTTCCCTCTGCCGAGCGTAGTTGTGCCCGTACGTCTGAACCAGCTTTTTGATTGTCTGTCAAGACAGAAGAATTTGAGCGCGTACGACTTGCGAGAATTCTAAAACTGCCATCAACTCCACTCCGCGAGTAGGCTGACCCGAGATAAGTAGATACTGTACATGCGTGCTGCATTTGTATATGAGATACAAATTAGCGACGTAAACTTTAAAATTTTTAGACTGACGGACTAAAACCAGAGCCTTGGTTCTTTAAGTCATTAGTTGGCATGCGTTGCATATAAAAGCACTCACGCGCGCCGCTTTAGTCATAAACGCGTCTAATGTCTCCTTGGCCCTCTGATTGTTGTAGAGGACTGGGTAGCGTTGCGAGAGCGAGGGCGGGGCGTTGAACGAGCGCATCGATTCCTTGAGCACATCGGCGAGAGGGTAAGCGCCCAGCACTCGACAGTTGTCAGGAACAAAGACAATTTGAAGAAGAGAGCGTGTGAGAACACAAGGGCTGCGGTGAGCCATGTTAGCCACAAAATCCTGAAAAGCAATAATAAAACCTTTTCGGTCGTATTGATCAAAACAGTACACACAAATTTTGATCCGTCTTCGCGTAGCAGTGATTAACCTTAAATTTCTGCTCCGCTAATCCGTAAACCTCACGCCAACAAGCTATCTATTTGTTTCAACACGTTACCAAAATCTCGAAAGCATATGATGATTATGAAAACGACTTCTGAAAACACTTCAATTGAATCTGCAACGAAACCTGCTGTGCGAATTCATCGAAAACATCTTTTCCCACTTATTTTCCTTCTCGTTCGGACATTACTGGACGAATTTCACATGTTTTGTTCGAAGCCAGACACTGCATATCACCGAAATATTAATGCAAATTTTTGATAAAAAACAGCGCACGACGCTACAAGCAAAAGCAACCAAATCGAACATCACTGCAAAACAGCGATCTCGCAAATTACGGATTAACTGCATGGTTATCGGTCGCGTTTCAGCCCAGAACCAGGAAAATTCGTCACGAGTAGCAGCAAACAAGAGTTTAGTGAAACAACTTCACGCAAGCTTACCAACATGGGATGAAACGATTGGTGCGAGGAGAAGTTTAATATAGCCAACATTCTGTTGATGAGTTCATTGTAACAGGACATGATGTCAGCCCGCTGCCTCACCTTCGTGTACCTGAAAACAAGCGAAGTGCAAGCGTACACACAAGACCTGACGGACGGGCAGTTACAGTAATAGCACTGGTTTGGTTTCTCGTTCGCATTTACCCATTCCGGCCCCTGCAAAAGTTGCTTGGTAACTGTAAGTAACGAGTGGTAACTACGAACAAGCATGGGCGGTGCAGGTCGTTTCGCACTCTGCACTGAATGTGACAGACATGCGACGTTGTTCCGACCTCCAAACTACTTCTGCCGTATAGTTTTTTTTCACTGTAACCAAGGAAAGGTGCTTTTCGTCCTACGGGTTGCAGAAATGCGACACGAAGGTATAGTATCTATCTTAAGCACGTTGGTACAGTAATTCACGGTCTCAAAAAAAACAGGAAATATATGGCGAAACTGCAAACACCCCACATTCGCATAAGTTTTTTGTATGCCGTAAACGAGAAATAGCTTGTCCTGAGTGATCGACACTTGTTCTGACAAAATCCTTCTTCTAGAACATTCCACCGCTTAATAGCTTCTCACGAAAGAAACGGAACTACTCACTCCAGGAAGACAAACATTGCGAATGCTCACCGAGGAAACGTTGGCGGGAGGAGGCGCTGGTTGACGAGCGGCTCGAAGCCGACTGCAATCTCATGCCCATCGTCAGTTACTGTCGGTTTGACACCCAAATGTATGGTCCTGTGTAAGTTTGACAGTTAGAGTCACTGGAGACTTAAGTTATTTCTTTTAGGTTTCAGACGATTCAACTCTAAGCGAACGGAAAACATGCTTTCAAATTCTTGACAGTTTGGCGATGATGGGAAACTTCAGGGTGTTGCCATCGCCCCATGAACAAACGTTTCGCGCACTGGAGCTTTGTGTCTGCCTTGGTTCGAAATTAAATTTTCTACGTGATTGAAAAGCCCTTGCGTTCTAAGCTAAATCTACCAACGTCACGCTTGCGCAACCATAAGACTGCTATACACGAAAAAGCTTGAATCTAATTTGCCAAATATGGTGCTGCATTGAAGGCGCTTTTCCGTCATGCATTTCGCTAAAGACTACGCCATTCAAAAACGATGCAACATAACATTAAGTGTTTTAACGGAAAATAAAAAACTGGTGTTTTTTAGAGCCAATGCTCGGTAGAAGCCGGTGCATTTCTTCAAAGGCCGGTCATGTCCGGCAGAAGCTTGTCCAAACAACGAGCTTGAGGTGCTGATGTGAGTTCAGATGTTGTCAGGGTTTGGAAAGGTGACCAATAAAAATTAGAACGCACAGCTTTGAGTTAAAACCAGATGTTCATGGAGATATCAGGCGGTGCACTTAACACCCTGTCCATTAAGTAGTGCAAACCATTTTTCGATGCGCACGCTCTTGAAGTTTTAATCAGAGCGGTTGTTAGACGAAGTCTTTGCGTCGTTCGCAGAGCTTTTCTGGTGTTAGCTCGACCCAGCGCATGTGACAGTGAAATGACCAAAAACGATACTTAGTGCTAAATATTGCAGCATTCAGTGAGAGTGTGAGATTGTTTAAATACAGCAGGTGGATTTTCCGGGCAAAAGCAAAATATAAGAAAATTCGCCAAAGGTAAAGCGAAACTAGCAACACTGCAAAATCGAAAACTTCAAATTGATTTTTTTCAGCGTGACCAGCATGACGTGACGTGGTTGAGATAAGGGAGACGACATCCTGGTATTCACAGAAAAAGCAGCTGTTTGAAAAACTTTGCACCTTCACTGCTTCCCATGCAATGCTGTTCGAATAAACACATATAATGAATATGATGGGTGACATTGATATGAGCTGGCATTTTTTTCTGATTTATAATCCAGTAGTTTGCAAATAGGGTTTTCTGACTGAGATAGACCTTATCGATAATTAAAAGACCCCAAAACAATTTAAACACGTTTTTCAGAGACGCTCTGGCTGATAAAGTGTTGATGGCAAGCTGACTAAAAAAATGACAACGACACTTTGGACGGTAACAGGAGCACATCTATAAATCTCTGCGCAACACGTACGGCAGCAAACTTTGGACGAGTTTACTTTCTACGCAATGGTCCAGCTTACCGCCAACGCAAACCCGAAAGTGAACATCACACACTGTTGGCAATGCGCTAATACGTACTTGTTGATTACGTACAGATGCTCAGACATTTGCAGCAAGAACTTTCTAGTAGCTTGTAGTGCTTCCATCTGCAAAAAACCCACAGTAAACACTTCTTTCCTGTTACATCTAATATTTTAATATTGAATTCCCAGCGCTCAACATCGCAATTTTTAACTGAAAACACATACAGCTATTTGCTTAAAAATGAAACGCATTAATGTTCATTTCTTTTTCGTTTTTGTTTATTTTGGTGACGGCAAGTGGCGGCAGGCCGAAGCCTGAATTTCGCTTCTTGTCGCGACAGCTGAGGTCCCGAGCGCTTTTGCTGAAGGACCGCTACGGCGTTTCACTCAGTGGTCGTGGATCGAAAATCCAACCTTCCAATTGAGAGGCGGACATTTTACCACTGAGCTATTGCCGCCCCCATTCCTTTGCTTCCAAGGCAGTTCCTTTGCTGTGATACAGCCGAATCCCTGCTTGCATTCACAAACACCAACTGCTTCTGACTTCATTTGCAGCACTGTGAGCCCGAATTACATTGATTTTATTTTATGTTTACATGATCTTACCACTTCAAGGTAAGAAGAGATCTTTTAGCCTATCTGTCCGAAGAATTCTCCGGATTTTGTTACAAGGCATGCGATTTCAATTGGCACGGAGAGATCTGTAAGAATTCTAATCCTAAATACGTGCAACTGAAGAAAACGGCAAGCATACTACAGTAGCAGAAAAAACTCGGCGCATGTTCCAGTACTGACTTCACAGTTCGTTTCATTTTCTAAAACAGTGAGTACACACGGATACTCAATAATCTACACATTGCAAAAGAAGCGGTCAGGATGACAACACTTTAGGTATCATGCCCAATGTATAGGGAGTAAAATAGCCATTTTTGAACATAATTGCAAGAGACGTGGGCGTTACAGTCGTGCGGGTAAGTCAGTGCGCGGTACGGAGCTCAAAATCAAGGATATTCTCTACTACACTGCTTCGAAGGAGCTTTGACGACAGAAACAGCTCTGACTGAAAGAAAGTAGAACGGGTGAGCACTTGTTCTTCCGAACCTCTGCTGGAAAGACCTTGATTGGAAGAGAACAAAAAGCAAACAAAAGCGCACCTCTTTCTTGCCGAACGGTAGCAGAACTTGCAGAAATAACCGCAGAAATTTTATTCGCGATAAAACTGCTTTCAACGACATCATCTCTTCGTTTTCTTGTTCAATCTCATTGGGCAACTTCGATTTCAGGGTCTATCACAAAATCAAAAACAGAATGACCATACTATCGGACAGAAGCAGTAGCGTTTTAATGACATATTCGACCCTTACAGTTGGTTGCCAGTCACGAAAGCCTACGACAGACGAAAAATTAAACGTCAGCATTTTATGTCAATTTTTTCTACTTCACGTAACCTACAGATTTTATGTTTGGATTCCAACACAATGTTCGGGTAATAATTTTGAAACCAAAGCGCCAGGGACTGCACTAAGAACCTGCAGGTTAACGATCAACCGGAAACAAAGCTTTTAAGGCATATGCACCTTCCAGTTCTGGAAAGATGCTTACGGGTCATTCGGCTGAGCGCGTTCAAACCACGACAAAGCATTGGTCCATTTGTATATCTTTATTACATAAGACTCTGCTTTTGCAGCGCGAACATCAAGGCGTTAACTAAAGCAGCCATACTAAGGCTGAATAAGGCCTAATTAAAGTTTAACGCACCACTTAAATAAAAATTAGCCAGTTACCCTGATTGCTCTGCTGGTGTCGTCTTCGGTCTCTTTCAGCATTCCAATAACCCGCAGTTCAGTGACATTGCTTGCGAATTTAAAACCGTATGTTAGAGTTTGAAAATCTTCTTCCTCGAATACGTTAGCCTGTCAAGGCAAAAGTGCAGCAGATTCATTTACTCTTATTTTGTTCACACTCTAGAAAGTTCATAAGAGCACGACCATCGGATTGATATCAACAAGCAGAGGCCGTCCGCTGATTTTCTTCTGTTTTGATGAGAGCTGTTGCAACCTCTCCGGTGGCGTTGCGTTAAATGTGTGATTCACCACGAACGGGATATGCGTGAAGAATAACACTATATATATGTGGCGCGAACAAGCAATAACAGAGTGATCTCGTCGGGTGATTTCTATTGTTGCTTGCTACCACAGTGCGAAGCTTTGCGCACATGCCGCTCGGGGTTTCCGATCGCAATAGAGCCAACGGGTCGCGTAGCTACGTTAGGTAAGGCCGCAGTAAACAGGATGCAAACCAAAGAGGAATTGCGAAAGGGTATTTTTCGAAATGCGTATCAAGCCGAACAGAGCAACTAACCATACAAAGCAAGGTCGTCAAAGTATGTGTACAATATTTGCCATGCAAACTACGTCACAAACAGCCGAGATCAAAAGAAAGGCTCACCTTATAAATCTTATCTTTGATCATATCGCATGCTTTTAACACGCCAAGACAGTAAGCCTTCAGAGTTCTATCCTCAATCAAGTCAGGATTGTGGAGATACAAGCACGTGAATACCGTTTGAGCCAAGGACTGGCCTTCTATCCATGAAAGCTGTTAACGCACGTGGCACACCATAACTGTACTGCCCACACACAAATTGTTTTCACCTTTCAAACAACTAAGTGACAGACGCCAAGTGGCGAACGCAGCATAATGCACCGTGCTGTGTGGTAGCGCACTTAGCCGTGGCCTAGGCCAGTGCTTCTTAACTGGGTGAACGAAATTTTTGCGAGGGTAAATTAATATTCTGTTGCTAAGTTTTTGTATCCATTCTTGTTTTTTTTCCCAACACATATCAGTAATCATCAATAAAATGGCGAACTTCAAGCGTTCTAACTTTTCATCTAAAGCAGTCAGTAACAGGAAAATCGTATCATGATGTAGGTAACTACCTCTATGACATAATAGGGACAGATTTTACCGAGAGATGCCATGCTTTATTCACTCGAGTGGTGGAATCTGCTGTACTCTGCACGATCGTCCTGTACTCCTGTGCGAAGGATCATATCTGCTACAGTAGAATCACAGTATTTTCAAAAATTTCATTCTAAATCTCGAGTCTTCTTCGTTTGAGCCAATTCTTTCAATCCACTGCTAGGCCGCACAAGATCTCGGGGCAGGTGTTGAGCACCCATTCCATTGTTACATCGTCCACAACCGTCAGGCCGTGCAGTCCATGAGGAGGTCGGTAGGTTGGACACTGGCGGACAACATGGTCGACAGTTTGTTCTTCTGCGCCACACTCACAAGCTGATGAGGAGGCCATAACCCATTTGTACAAGCAGGAGCGGAAACGGCCGACACCCGTGCGGATGCGGT
>JGI24021J15306_10004955_pt1 | contig 15662 bp, 7 predicted proteins | sample Ectturendosymbi1_FD_15306 | JGI IMG/M metagenome (IMG submission 15306)
TGTTAAAATATCAGAAGTGGCAACACTGGTGTCAATGTTCCCGAACTTCTGGTGCAGTCTCGAGGTTGCCGCAGCCGAACCGAACCTTTGTTTCGTCATAAAGGGTAACATGTACTGGAAACGCACTTTTCTTCCCATGGTTACTATCGTTGTTACATCACAAACATATGAAGCTGTTCTAGCCATTTACACCACATGTTACTGCGTGATCCGTCAGAAAAGGTTTCAATCAGTCGATTCGCAGAACGAGAGAACACAAAACGAGACTGCAGTGTTTAGCTACCACGATGCGGAAACCTGTAATGTAATCAGGAGCTATGAAAAGTGCAAAACTTCTGAGAAAAAGCGCAAGAATCTGGCAGTCTTAGCTACAACGCCGCGACTGAATCGCTTTTTCTAGCAAAACTTTCAAGCAGCAACGTTAGAGCAGTGGCGCTAACCACAGCACCTGAAAATGAAGGTGAAAATCAAGGCATTAGCTTGGAAACAACTTTCACATTCAGCCTGGCTGGTTATATTGACATATTATTTTTCCGGTGTTTTTGTTGGTAATCTCTGGTTTCTGCTTATTGTTCGGATGAATGTTGTTTCGTGCCGAGTCACTCTCTAGCCTGTGGAATATTTTTTCTTTGTAAAAAAATACACTCTAGCATTCATATCATACATTCTCTTCTCGCAGCTAACTGTATGTGCATTTGAGTAAGCACATTCTCGACTACCGGAAAAAACAAACGTGAACCTTGCAAATCAGCGAAAAACTAATTCTTACAAACGATGACGTCATGAATTACGTCCTAGGGGCCCTCCAGTAAAAATTGCCCCGGGCCCCCCTAGCCTTTAATCCGGCTCTGGTTGTATTGTTTCTCTATTAGAGGCTTTGCTAGTCTTCTGTATAGGTACGTTCGGAAGGATCCACCAGTCAGTATGCATAACTTCACAAAAAGCATATGACCAAATATTGTAATTTATTCGTCAACCTGCTGACTCAAATTTTGGTTAAAATATATGGTTTCTGTAACAGTTGTTTGAGATAGTAAGCTTATTGAGACGTACCTGTGATATGAAACTTGGCGAATTAAAATCTTCATGAGAGAAAATTTGTGTGTTGCAAACAGTGGAACAGTTACATATGTACACAAGTTTAATCAGAAACAAAAACGTAAAATTGATGTAATGCGATCATCCAAGGGAACGAAGTTTTTCCGCAGCTAACTGTATAAGGTTCCTAGTTCTGTGTGGTAGAGTGGTATGAGGTCATCTTTCTCGTTTTTTACCTAATGCAACGAATCCCTAGCAGGGGTCGATGTTGCTTTCTTTCTGATGGGAATTCGACCTGCTCACAGAAGAGACAAACAAAACACAAATGGCACTGCTGTTCTATTTTGCGTCAACCCTTCATCTGAGGCAATGGTTTTATACAATAGTCTTTAGGTGTGCAGTTCTTCACCAACATTGAAAGGAATGATATGTCTTTGCATACCTGGCTAATACCAACCGCATGCAGGCTATATTTTCCTAGCGTTATTCCGATGGGTACTCGATCTGACAATAAGCTCACTTTCATCCTCAGTTTATCATTAGGCCTACCTCACTTTCCAATAGTATAACAGCGTGCCTAATTTCATTAGCTGCAATCAACGTATTTAACCTATGCGTCTATTCCCACAGACACTTCAGAGTTCAAACTGCTGCAGTGTTGTTTTGTTTGACATAAAATAAATTGCAAGTCAATATCAACCAACAATATTTTCAAGCCGATGTTGTAGAACTATAAGATATATAAAAATTGTTTTCGTCACATTTTTAAATTAAGACTTAAATTGATTCTGACACCTATTCAATCCAATGTTCGAAACAACACTGCAACTTTTAGCGAGTCCCTAACCAGTAAAAATGTTTCTATTTAAATTATTTGAGCCACTAATATTGCTTGAGTTGAATCATTTGTTTTTCGTGCATTTCCAATATATCAGCACCAGTCAGTTTCTATTCAAAGATTTGTATTTTTCTGTCTAACGTTTGTTCCCAGACTATGATTCAAATCGAGTCGTTGTCGTATATGGATAAATTGTGACAGGAATAGACTTGCTAACAATTTAAATCAAGCGTGTGGCCAACAACGATATTTGAACAAAACATAGCTTGAAGTGCTTGATGGTATTTTTGGCCAATCATGATGATAGTTCAGTCAAAATAATGCATGACTCGAGTTGCATCAAACCCAATTAATGCCCCGATCGACAATTTTACTGCCACATGTTTCAAAATGTTTACATTAGATTGCATTTCCATCTACATCGCAAGCATGATAAAAAAACTCACCTAAAACCGAATCATTTTCACTGAAGAAGCAGAAAAAAATACGTTTGTGCAAATTGCCTAGAAAAGATTTCATTTTCTTCTACTGTAGGGAAAGACCCTCATCGATACCACTTGATGCATTTTCCCCTTGCTCGAGCATATCTCATCAGCATACACAATAAAGCGCAAGGCGAAACTCTGTTCAGTACTAGACAAGTCTATGTTTAAGGATTTTCCAATGAACAAGAAACAATATTGCAAGCGTCTACAATAGTATATATAAGATGATTGTTCGCACACAAGACAGCAACTTCAAACCGACACCTTATTTCACTCGTGCAAAGACAAAATAGTTAGATTTGAAACAAAACAACTGAGAAGAGAATGAAGGACTTGAACGTTCTGGTAAGTACAAGTTAACCGCATACAAATACCTATAGGTGCTGATGTGTCATTAAATTTGCATGTATGTGTGCAGCTAGTTTTTACAATATTTCAAGTTGCTCTCACTGGCGCTACGTTTGCAGAGTACCTTCATCAAAAAGCTGTTGAGACAAAACTGCGTTTAGTAACATTCACAAGCAGCAGGAATCTTCAGCAAGGCCAGAGTGTTGGTGAAGCATCTAGCAAAGGATTTAGCACATTTTTAGTTCTGATATACTCACATTTGGCTGGTGTTGATCATGACCGACTAGGAACATGATTTTGCAAAGTGTTCCGCGAAATACATTTAATTTTGTTATCTTGTTTTGCAGCTGATTGTTGTGTCTGCTCTTGCAATTTCTTGTTCCACAAATCTTGAATATATGTCCCGACAGGAAAAGAATTTGTTTAGTGTGGCAACGAAGAACATGGACACTCAATCGATAAGGTTGGCTTCCAACGTTTTGTGTGTCTAAAACCGATATCAGGTCATTATAAGTTTTGAAAACGGCGTTTGTAAACAAGAACGAAGTTGCCGCAAGGTGGTTCTCAGAATGATTTGCCATGAAGGGAATTTGTGAACAACTCTGTTGCTTTCAATAGGAATACCTTCAGTGGAACGAACGTGGCTAAAGTCATCCATACAAAAGATATTTGACGAAGGTTACGTTTTAAGACATGGCGACCCTTCTCCACATTCCAAAATATTTTCAGACCTTGAACAATGAGTTTGACGACGGCGTGGTCATGAACGGCTGAGAATTTTAATTCCCTTTACTTTCACGTTGCCAATCTCCTTATTAGCAGATATGTCTTACTTCAGAGGTACAAAATAAATGCACATCAGTTTTTGGATGTCGATAAAACCTTTCTTGCTTCAGTGTTATATAGTTGTGAGTAAAACAAGCCTAAATGTTTGTTCATTCCGATTTAAGGTAAACTAACTCTTAGTCTTTGGTGAACTTCATTCGGAATAATCGTTTAAGTGTGTATGTCGCCAATATACAAATACTCATAGTCTTTTAACCTGCAGAAAAACAATCAGCTTCTAACGATTTTTTTGTCTTCAAAGATTTTTGTGCGAACATCAGTGCAAAGTCGTGCTCAGTCCACAACGTGAAGAAAGCGGACCATCCCGTTGGACAAAAGCAGTTTTCGAATGTAGAAACCTGGACGACCAATTCGTTCCGATGGTAATTTGTGACAAACACTGCGTTAATCCTCTGCGCAATTGCCGACGTCTGCGAAAGTACAAGAACGAGCAAGTTCTTGTTGAGGTTCCTATGAAAAGCAGAAACAATGTAACCACCAGCGTTCAGATACCAGTTGCTTGTCAGTGTGTAGTTCTACGGTCCTGGCGAGCATGTTCAATTCGGAGTCATATACCTCGGTGAACAGACTGAACTGCAAAACATTCTTTTGAAATCTTCATTTTTTCTCACAACGTGCAATTCTACGTGTTGATATCGCATCGAATCAGTATTTATATTTGTTTGTAAACAAACATGCAAAACCTGCAGTTATTAAACGCTTGAATTTGTGGTAAGTTTGTTTGGTTTAATTTCCTTAGCAATATTTTAATGTGTGTTTCTGAAATATCTGCTTTGAAAATATTCGTGTATTTCATTTGCTCTTGGTTTTTAATCTTCTAAATACAGTAGTTTTGATCATGTTTGTAGAGATTTGTTATCCAGGGAAATAATAAGCTTCCACAAAGGATAATTGCAGTTTTCGAATACTAGTCTACGCCTAAGATGTTAGCTTGACGTTTTTGACCAATATATCTTCATTTGTGAAGTAAGGTTGGAAACAGGTATTAGACTTGGACGGGTTTACAGTGCTAACGATAAGTTCAAGTGTGGACCGCGATTGCCATTGTTTTTTCATCTAATTATCTGTTATGTGACTCAAAATTTTGTTTGTAGCTCCAGTGCCTAGTCGTCTATGTGTTTAGAACTTTGATCAACAGAAAATATTACAAAAAGTTTCAGAGTATAATATTTGTTTATGCATCGTCTGATGTCCAAAGAAGTTTCAGTTGTATAGGTTCAATGTTCTTTCGTTGTCCGACAAGTTACTGCGTTAAACCAGGTGTTGGCAACCTTCTGTGCACTGCGAACCGGTTTAAAATTGAAATTGTTTCGAGGACCGTCCTTCAAAAAAACATAAATGTTCAGCAATGAATGTTTGTTATAACTCATACAAGTTATTACAACTTTGATTCAATGAGAACCTTGAGCTTGTTTTGTCGCAACGAGACGCTCCCACTTACGAAGTATGGAACTTAATGGCACCCGCAGTGTGTCCCTCACGTCCAGTCTCTTTGATGCTGCCATCACAGAAAATGCAGACTCGCATAAGTAGGATGTGGAGAATGGCAGCAAAGTTTTTAATGCTTTTATGGCAAGGTCAGGGTATTCTGGCAAGACCTTCATCCAAAACATTGGTAGAGTGGTTGTATGAAAAATACATTTCAGGCTACCATCATTTGCAATGTCCAGAAGTTGGTCCTCTTGTCGTGCAGGTAAGGTCGATTCACCTGATCTGAAAATAAATGGATTACTGATCCATTTCTTTGCAGTGCGAGAGTCTTCAGCGCTTGATTTGAAAAGTATTAGCATTTAAATTTTTGTCTGATAAAAATGAGTGAAAAACAAACATCAATGCTGAATTTTTTTGGGAAATGGGTCAACACCATCTTAAGAATCTGACGTCGAGGACGGGGTGCCTACAACCACAATGAAAGGAAAGCTTCTTTCAATCGCCAATATAATGAGTTGTACTTGAAGTACGGATTCATTTCAACTGGTGGTTCCGAAGCACCTTCTTCGCTCTGCGTAATTTGCAACAGCAAGTTATAAAACCAGGCAATGAAGCCTTCGAAACTACTTCGGCACATGGAGACTAAGCACCCCGCATTAAAAGATAAACCTTTGCAGTTTTTTGAAAGAAGGAAACGTGCTTACGAAGGTGTAAAACGATTATTGAGAACTGCTTTACCAATAGATTCAAATGCACTAAGAGGATCGTATTTGGTGTCTCACCGCATCAGCACGACTAATAAACTATTTGCCATTGGAGAAGAATTCATTCTACCTGCGTGTACTGATATATGCCGTGAAGTTTTAGGAGAATCGTCAGAAAAAACATAGCGCAGAGTCCTATTTCGGCGCGCACTGATGCGAGACGAATTGAGGATATGGCGGAAGACATTGAAACTCAATTGTTAGAGCTGATTGTAAAGCCACCATGGTTTGCGATTCAGTGTGATGAGACTACAGATATTGAAAACAAAGCTGTGCTGCTAGTTTTGTTCGATATCTTTATGAAGAGGATATTCATGAGGACATTTTATGTACATTGTTCTTGCCAAAAAATACCACAGCCTCAGAACTATCCAAGTCTCTAAATGAATATTTCACAGGAAAACTGAACTTATCTTCTTTTGTCGGTGTGTGCACGGATGGAGCTGCAGCCATGATTGGCAGTCTGTCTGGTTTGACTGTTTGGATTAAGGAGGTCGCACCAGAGTGCGAGTCCACTCATTGCGTCATTCACTGGGAAATGCTGGCGAGCCGAAAAATATCACCTGAGGTTCATTGTGTATTCTATGATATACTTAAAATGATTACCCTTATTAAAACTCATACATTTAAAACCCGGCTGTTCAAGCATTTATGTGAGAAGATGGATGCAAAGCACAAATACTTTTTCTTACACACAGAAGTAAGATGGCTCTCCAGAGGAAAATCATTGAACAGAGCGTTTAAATTACGTCAACCACTGAAAAGGTTTCTATTACAGACAAATTCAGATCTTTCTAACAAATTTAGTGATGAAAAATGGGTTCTCAAACTTGTCTACTTGTGTGACATCTTCAATCAGCTCAACGAGCTAAATCTTTCACTTCAAGGCAAAATGACAACCTCATTCACGTTGGCAGATAAAGTGGCTGCATTTAAAGACTAACATAAATTGTGGGAGCAGCGTGTAAACAAACTGGTATTTGACATGTTTCAAACATTAGCAGAGACTTTAAAAGACAGCGAGCCTGAGCAAGCGTTTTCCGACTTTGTGAGCAGTCACTTGCGGGTTCTTTTACAAGACATGACGTGTCGATATGACGAGTTTGCATGTTGTGCGACCCAGGGTCACAAGTGCGGATGCATTCCAAGTAATGACAAATGTACTTCAGCGGGAGAGTGCATTCCCATCAGTTGGATCGACGACACAAGAAATGATTGTGGCATAATCGACAGTGACGGACCATGCAAAGCAATTAAAGTTCAGTGCGAAAATTGCCAGATTACAATTAATCGATGTTCAACAAATGAGAGTAAATTATTTTTGCTGCAAAATTCAAATAAAAACACCACAACCTGCCACGTGAACAACCCATCCTTCTATCATCTGAATCTATCAAGAGAATTGATGTGCATTTCATCTTTCCGTGGAAAATATCTTGGAGAGATCTTTCAATGTGAGAATGGAGACGTCATCGACAATGCTCATTATGCGGCACAAAGATACAATGTCGAGATGGGAGTGACGAACAACAGTAACACTCTGGTTTCCGTAGTTCAGGAAAGTCACGAAAAAACGTCTGTGTTTTGCCGCAGAAAAACCTTTACCATTCGACGTCTTAGTGCGCAGATGGTTCAGATGCATGTTTCGAAGATGGCGAGTTCCGATGTTTTTTATTCTTGGACAAAAAGCTCATTATTTCAACAAAACAGGTTTGTGACCGAAACATCGACTGTTTTGATTGTTCGGATGAACTTTTGTGTTCCAATCAATCAATTGCACAAGTGCTTATTGGTGATGAGGGGTCAAGATGTCTTCCGGGACAGATGCATTGCAACGGTTCCACTAAATGTGTGGCCATGGGCAAGGTTCTTTATGATTCTGCAATTAAATGCAAAGAACAAATCAGCCAAGGGTTTTGTCGCCACGAGCAGCAATCCAGTGCTTTTAAGGAGTGTCACGCCAATCATGCGACAAAAAAGACTACATCGTCACTGCACGCGCCACATGCTGCGACAAAAGACCAGAGTGTAGGTAGATGGAAGATGAATGCAAGTCAGTCACCATGCGTTCCTCGACCATCGTTTTGTGATGGTAAATGCGGGTTGAAGAGTCGCGGATATTCGTTTGGAAACCGTGTGTGCGATGGATATATTAACGACGTCATCCGTGGTTCAGACAACTGCAATACGAGAAGTGGGACAAAAGTGTCCGATGAGGTTTGCATGCAAGAGCAAAGGAATGGTCAGCATCGACATACTTTACTATTGTGACGGCATATTCCACTGTGACAATCATTCTGACAAAACAAGCAACGATTGTTTGAAGAAACGATTCAATTATGCAGCAGCTGGAGGCGCCATTTCCATCAGCAAAGAGTTTGTTTGTGATGGAAGACTGACTGCAACCGAGGTGAAGATGAAAGTCGTCAACTGTCAGGAAAGAAAAGATTTTATTACAAAAGTGGTAAACCAATTTCAATCCCTAGAAAGTTTGTTCAAAATGGTACAAAAGACTGCGATGAAGGGGTAGACGAGTGCAAAACTTTATTTTCAGATAGATATGAAATGATTGGCAATCCTGGTCTTCCCTAATTGTTTTGGATCATGGGTTTTGTGGCTTTGATTGGAAATCTAGACACAAATATTCCAACAATGAAGGAGATGGTTTTTGACGATTAAAGAAATACATCTATTAACAAAAGCAACAGTTTTGCAAAACTAGCAAATAGATTCTTTATTTCCAAACTTGCCATTTCCGACTTTTTAATGGGAATCTATTTGATTGGAGTTTTTTGTCAATGTGTGAATTACTCGGGACATTATTGTTTTGTTGATAACAAATAGAGATCAAGCAATCGTTGCTTGATGCTTAGTACATTTGCAATTATATCATCAGAAGCATCTGCTTTCACCATGGCATCCATGTTCTTAGCATTGCTTGCAGATGATAGGACTGACGATGCGTAGTGTTACGTGAAATCGATTTCCTATTAAAAATTTGTGATTAATTCCTTGCTTCTTTCCCTTGTGGAGTGAAATTACTTCAACACTCTCCGATTGGTCTCAATCTACAAACCATTTCTGAACCGCACTGTGAATTTCAAATGGATCATTCTCGTTGGAGTTTCATTATGGCTGTTTTCCTTATTTTTTGTTTTTCTTGCATGGATACCTCTGGAATCTGGTTATTTTGTGTTTGAAGTTTGGTTTCCCAAACATTTTTTCCACACTGACACAATTTCCAAGCTTTACTATCCTGAAGCGGAACTCCCCGGTTGTTGAGTCCTGCTTCACTGTGGGATTGATCCTCGAACCTCGGGAAGGATGGATTGTGGCATCATCGATGTTAACTCCACGCCAGACGAATCGGCCAAAGAGAGCTGTTACTTCCATTTTCATGAAAGTCACTTATGTGTCACTTGTTTGGTCTTTCCCTTCTCCTTGCTTTGGCTGACTTTGCTCACATGTAGCGGTCGTGCTAGCGTGACTGCTACACTATCCACATAGATGCATTGCACTTGATTTAAATATACATGGATAAAAAATGAATGTTTCACATCCAGCACTATTAGCACTTTCATTGCCAAAACCTTGCTAAATTTGTTGCTAACAGCAATTCCTACAATATTCTAAGTTCCAAATTGATAACCTATACGTCACAATTTTCAGAAATGTTGTGATTAAGATAGCAAAATGCCACCTTAGATTATTTCCTATAGCATAACGATGCATACTTATACAAATATTTCACCTGAATAGGTACAAATGCAAACTTTATACTTAGTTCACTATTTTTTGTCAGAAATGGAAAAAATTTTATTAAGTTACTGACATTGAACTTCGGCCAATAGCAAAATGTTTTCGAAAATTCAAAAAACAGATTGGGATTAAGTTTCATTTAAAAGCAAATGCCAACTAAAATAACCAGTCAGTGAAACCTTTTGAAAGTATAACCTTTTACTTTCCTTTGCTGCCTAACATCATCTGACTGGTGACAAATAGGTGCACCGTCACTTGTGTGGTAATAGGATGTTTCAGCAGCTATCATACCAAGTCCTACGGTACTTGTCTGAAGTGCATGAGATAAGCAGACAGTGACTTACAAACCCCTTTTCTCAATCCTGGTTCTTAATGGCTTAAACCAAGCATGATGGCACATATCACATGTAATGCTGTGCTTACAAGAAAATAGTATATTGTATTTATATAAAACTATTAGTAGCCCTTGATTTTATGCCACAGGATATGGTGATAAAAAGTCAATGTAAGCTGCCATCGAAGACCGTTTGCCTAAGCCTCTGAGATACTTTGCATACTAGCATGTTCTGCATTTTTGGTAATTGTGGTAATGTTTCCAACGCCACAACTGCCTTCTGTTCGTCAAAATACCTCCTGTGAAGAGAATGCGAAAAGGGAATTTGGTTGATGGAACATTGTCAAGGAATGACTCAATGTTATCTCGATATTTAGACCTTTTGATAAGGTAAAGAAAATGTCAGCCGCCCTTGACTGTAAACTACAGGAATGATGCCAAAAATAATAAGCTGCAGAGTACAATTGAATAATGCAATAGCTTTAAAATTCTTGGCTTTTTGAAGAGCAGGTTATTTAAATATTTACAAATGTCAAGTAAAAGAATTGCCTAAACCAGAGATGACGAACATGCTGCCCGCAAAAGAATTTCGTGTGGCCCACGATTATTTCATGCTTCAATATTGCGTGAAATAACTTCAGCTGTATGGTTCGCATGGGTTTTTATTACTTTCGTTTGTTGTTTGTTTCTGTTGATGAACAATATTTTTCGTTTTTAACAGGTTTCATAATATGACAAAAAAGTTGTGCGGCCCGCTTACTCAGCGGTAACCGAAAAAGTGGCCCGCGATAGCAAATAGGTTCGTCACCCCTGGCCTAAACATACTGTTAGGGTTTACGTTCAAGTAATATACTAAGTATATACCCCATCTCCATATGCTTGGTACAGTAGCATTAGCAACAGGCTGCTCTATCAAGAATGTCAATGAAGCAGTTTCTTTTGTAACTCACAATAAACAATTCAAATTCAATGACTTAAAAACGTTCAAAAATTTCACTTGCACAATCAGAATACAAAAAAAGTAACTTAATTTACATTAGCCACAATAAAGATTGTACAACTACATCATGTGCCCATCACCTGCAACAATCAGTCAAGGTCAACCGTACAACCACAGTGAATGATAACTCAATATAAAAAAGTGTGATCCAGGTTTATAGCACAATTCACAAATTCCTGTAATGGTGCAGAGGAAAAACACATGGACTATACACAATAAAATGAAATTCCAACATTTTTTCTTTCCTCTTAACAATGGACTACCTGTAACAGGCTGATGAACAACACTGTATAACAGTAAGGAGGGACCATTATTATGTTAACTCTTGACCAACTGAAATTCACATATGATTTTACTAGAAATGACCACACACACTTCTGCTTCTGATAAATGTGAAAAATTACTCCAGATCCAGTTCTTCACAAATTTTTGACTCTAGGTCCAGATCCAGGTCTGAAAGGAAACGCGAAATCCTGCTGGAGTCGACTCCGGCACTTCTTGGTGACCATCAGCCCACCTTGTACAGTAAATCTTTTAATGAAGGAAGTGGCTACAGAGCCACNCACGGATCTTCNTATTTCAAAATTTATTCCACTGTACTGCCTCATCTGACGCGGTTCGAACAAAGCAGTCAGTTTGTCACTCAACCAGCGTCGACCTGGTAGCCTACTGGTTAGGTTTCAAGTCTACCATGTCAATGGTTGTGATTCGCCTCTGATCTTGGCCGCTTGCGTTTTTATGATAATGACTGCTTGCAAGTTTCAATTCGTAGGACTAGCTTTTTTTCAAAACGTTATAAACCTTTGCTTTAGGGGCTAGGTTTAGGGGTTACTGTTAAGTTAGTGTTAGGTTACCCTTAGGTTAGAGTTACCTTAGATTTGGGTTAGCTTAGGGCTACGGTTAGGGTTAGGTTTACCTTTAGTGTTCACTATGTTTCTACCAAGCCTACTGCATTGTTGTCGTGCATTACTGTCACATTGCAGGAGATGATCGAATAAGGTGTCAAACTTAAAAATCCGCAGGCGGTTCTGTAGCCACTGCCTTTAATGTAATCTGCTAATCTTGTGTATCGGAATATAAATCCCAATTTAAATGAAAGTGCAGAACAGTTCTGAGTTCATGGCTAAAGCGGAGGAAACAGTAGTGACTAAATTAGCATGATTATCAACTTAAACAACTTATTAGCAACCTTGTAAGCTGTGATGTATGCAAATACGTTTCTGGAGATATGAGCCATGGCTATGCACCATTAAAATGTTTACAACTCAACAAAGGTTTATCCAAAAATCCTTGGGCAACACCAAAATTCACAATTCAAAGCAAGTCTATGCAAGATCCAAGCATAGCAGGATATTTTTTGTTATGCAAGCTTGAAGTATCTTTTAACATCCAGACAGTTGATTAGAGCACAAAAAAACACACATACTTTTAAAGGATACTGCATGCTAGGCAGACGCAGAAATCAAAGCTGTGTTCCTAGTGCTATACCAGAGTGCATTCAAGTTCGACTCCTTCTCCACTTGCTTTTTTCAACTTTGCGCAATAGCTGTATGACGTGACTTGTTTAAGATTGGTCACCAACTGACGCGCACGCTTTTTTTCTTAATCTGTAAGTCTCCTGCCCAAGAGTGATTGTGCAAGAGACTTTGAAACTAGATCTGTTGGGTCAACAGAACGTGGAAGTCCTACAAAGGATCTGTGACTTATCATTCCTGAAGAAACGCAACACATGTACATTACCCAATTTACCTGAATGTCTTATGCCACCAGGGATGCAGTGCTAACAAAAAAGGTGTGGGAACTACCCAAACACGTAGCCATTTCAAAACAGCTGTAAACTCATTTTAGAGCAAAACTTGAAAAAGGTGGGTGAACACTTTTCCCACGCATTCTCGCCCCACTACACGCCAGCATACCACAGAGTTTTGTCAAAGCTCACTCATTGTAACGTTGTTAGTTGTGTGCAATAACTGGTAAAATGGGAATGAGGCTGATAATACGAAATCAAGTGATGCAGGCCCGGGCATCGGAAGGATTCTCTCCAGGGGGCCTCAAAGGATTTTTCCAGGGGGGACTAAAAGTAAAGAAATTTGATTTTTCCCACTCAAAACTCCAAAACATCCTTTTTACAAAAAATAAAAAATTTCGGAGGGGGTAAATGTCCTCCCTGCCCCCCTTCTGACTCCCATGGATGCAGGGTACTATGCGTGGAACAGCAAATTCTTGAAAGCAAACTGAAATGCCAAGTGTTTTCTGTACAGTTGGGGTCACTGTTTCCAGTCTTGGAACTGCTGAAACCAAGATTGGAAGATTGCGTCAAAGGCTGAACTGTACTTCTTGCCGGCGCGGTTGAAGTGAACGCTCTTGCCCAAGGAGCGCTACGGCGATTCACTCGGTGGCCGTGGAACGAACACCCAACCTTCCAATTGAGAGGCAGATACTTTGCCACTGACCAATTACTGCCCTAANAGTTATTCTGATAAACGTACTTTTAGCTCAGAAAATCCAAGGATCTTAACAAAATTTTGTAATTGAAAATCTTCAAAATATATAAATTTGGTGAAAATCTGTAATCAATCAGTCAAAAAAGTGATGGTGAAAATCTGCAATGAGTTAGTCAAAAAAGTGAAAAAATATGGCTTCTCGGACAGGAATCAAGGCGGTCAGATTTAATTCTTGCAAGAGGCCAGTCTATCCTGGAAAATGGCCAAAAAAAAGCCAAAGGGTGAAACGAAAATTTTGGGGCCAGTAAGTGTTGTTTGGAAGCAAATTTCTCAAATTTGTCCCCAAAAGGAGTAACCCTGATGCTGCAGCTTGCTGGAGTAGAGGCCTTTCGAGTAGTTTCCTAAAATAGCGGCCATTGTTATGCAATATTATTGAAAGAAAGGTAGTTACAAAGCCGTGGTGAGCATAACATGGCTGGAACCATTGCGTTAATATCTGCTGTGTTGCCCTCATTTGCCAAAGAAGATTCTCATGGAGCTTGGGACCGCTGATGAAATTANGAAAGCTTAANTTTTAATCAGTCTGAATAATTTCTTCACCTCTTTTCAATTATCTGCTTACAATAAGCGACTACATTTTGCCGCCCCCTGGAACATGCCGTCCCTGGCTATACCCAGAGTAGCCAGTGGGTTGCTACGCCATTGCTGCCGAGTCGTTGGATTGCTCAGGTTAATTTTAAATCCCAACCACAACCTATCTCTAAGCCCCAATCCCAAACACTATGATCCTAAAACCCTAACCTTAGAAACATAACCAGAAAGNCCTCTAAAACCCTAACAGTAAAACCCAGTGATAGGGTCTTGTATCCATCTCAAGACCCATTTTTGCAAGTCTCGATCTCCAAGGTTTCAGGTCTCGTTTTGGTCTCTGAGGCTACAGGTCATGCTCACAGCCTATTGTCTTGAGACTTTGAACAAAGAAATGGTTTGTAAAACTTCTGTGATTCAAAAAGTTTTGTTTGTTGTATTTGCAGGTAAGAAAGAACCAAAACAGGTGAGAGCAATGACAGAAATTCAAAAAACAATTCAAGTTATAAATGATGACAACATTTTTTGAAAAATGTCGACAAAATCAACAAAAAAGAACAATTTAAGCTAGGCAGACGCAGAAATCAAATTTGTGTGTTCTGTGCTAGACTAGAGGGCATTCAAGTTCGACTCCTCCTCCACACAGCTGTATAGCGTGACTTGTTTACGTTGCCTGACGAAACTGTTATTTCTACGTCTCTACAAGACTTTTGACCAAGCATGGCTGACTGTGCAAGACAGTTTTAGACAAAACACCAGCAAAGATCTTCAACTTGCATTACCTCTGAGAAAACCAACACATGTGTAACAACAGTTAATTTACTCGAATGTCTTATTCCACAGAATACTTTCGTCACAGCTCACACTTTGTCTGGTTGGTTTTTCAACTTTGCGCTGGATTTATGTCACAAAACTGCTCGCTAACCGATGGCCGCCTTTTTTCTTACTCTGCACGGATCTTGTCCAAGCATGGCTGACTGTGCAAGAGAGTTTTGGAATTAAAAAGTTTGAGTCAACAGAACATGCAAACACAGCAAGGATTTGCAACTTGCATTACCTCTGAGAAAACCAACACATGTGTAGTAACATTTAAGTTACTCGAATGTCTTATTCCACAGAATATTTTCGTCACAGCTCATACTTTGTCTGGTTGGTTTTTCAACTTTGCGCTGGATTTATGCCACGTGACTGCTCGCTACCCGATGGCCGCCTTTTTTCTTACTCTGCACGGCTCTTGCCCAAGCATGGTTGACTGTGCAAGACAGTTTTGGAATACTCTTTGGCGTCCGGTTGCTTTCGGGGATTTTCGAAAGAAAAACGCCTATTAGGCGACCTTGGCCCACTTTGCCTGGCCCTGGGCGCCAACCGTTAGGTGGTAGTATTTCGCCGAAGTTTTTACTGGAACCTAGGCTACAATCTGAGTTTATTTATACTTTGGATGACCTGCTGGGGTTTCGGGTTCAAAAGGTATGATGTAAGTTTGTAAAAATATTTGACTAATTAGCTAATTAGATAATTAATTAATTTGTTTACTTTAGATCATAACTTTTGAACCAGAAGCGCTAGAAAGTCAATCAAAGTATCAAAAGACTCGGACTCGAGCCTAGTTTCCAATGAAAATTTCAGCGAAACACTTAGGCCTAGCAGTTGGGCCCTAGGCCAGGCAACATGAGCCAAAATGACCCAAAAATACTTCACTTATGACGTCAGTCACAAAAAATCCGCACCCCCCAACCAAAAAATTTTTTTCGAGTGCAATCTACTAGACTGGCCGATCCGTTTGAGCC
>JGI24021J15306_10004956_pt1 | contig 15661 bp, 13 predicted proteins | sample Ectturendosymbi1_FD_15306 | JGI IMG/M metagenome (IMG submission 15306)
GAATGAGTGATCGAACTTTGCTGTATCCGTTTGATTGATGGCGTGTCATGCCACAATGCTTTCGCATTTTACCTAGACTCGGCCAATTCAGGAATTGGCGCCCTACTCTGCAGTAGTTTTGTAACCAGTGTTACGTGTTAGCTATCTTTAGTGTTAAGAATGTGTCTGTAACCCTATGGTTCTGTCTTCAATGCAGTTGCAAAGTGTCTGTAACCCTGTGATTCCGCCAGCTTCAACGCCTCGTACTAGGTTCTTTTTTGTCTGTTTTTATCGACCTGCGTTCTGCAGAGCGTGTGTGTGCATACTATGGACTTCGTGTCTGCTCATAAACAAATAAATTAAAATTAAATTAAATTAAATTTGAATTGAAATGATTATAGAACATTGATTTAATTATCGTTCCTTTTCCAAATACTCTTCTGCAGCCCAAACATTACATTTGGGTGACCTTTTTGTTGCTCAAGACGTTTTTCATAACGCTGGTAACATTCTCCGCTGATGATATCTCTCATTAATTGTAGAGGTACATTTGGAACTAAACTAGGAAAATTTGTTCAATCGTGAGCTGCAGCGGGTTCTGAAACCTCACAAAAATATAATCCAAGCCTTCTTCATCCAATTGAAATTTGTTTTTTATTTTGTATGCACAGGGAAGCATTAAAATTTAAGCAATCAGTCCTAACCTTAGTTTCACCAGTTTCTTCAACTGGTATTAGAGGCAAAAACATTATATCCCCGACAATGTTTTTATATGAGGATATGAAACCGATTGAACACGTTCTGCTTCATGCGATATGTGTGCTTTCTCACCTGATGTGCGCATGCAAACACTGCAATATAAAATTATCTTTGTATTATTAAGCAAATTGAAGTTGCTCACGAATTTATCATTTCAAAAAAAACAGGATTTAACGCGATTTTTCATAATTAAACCTAGACACCCAGGTCGACTAAAACAGCAGGTCTGAGCAGAAAAAAAACACAGGAGATCCCTGGTCACAAGCGGAAAAACGCCTAGTACCGCAGCTTGAAGTGAACGTTTGAAGTTTCATTGTCGTGTTATGGTTACGCAATAAAGACAAACAGTAGAACAATCTGCCAGCAAGTTCCGCAACCTGCCTCTGTGGGCAAAGGAGCGGACATGAGCGAACCGCAATCTCATCATTGCATGACACCACAACAGGGAACCTGACTCTAGTGCAGTGTCAGACCGTTAAATAAATTGTAATTGCAACAATTAAATGAAGTAAATCGGAAATTACCTGCTAACTTCAAGTTATCAAGGAAAATGTTGGTTTTCCCAATTTCCAGGGAGGAAAATGCCCGTTTTGCCCCCCTGCGGACGCCCATGGCCCCCCAAACAATGCTCCAAGCCCCCCGAAATTGAAATATGAAGCACTATAAATCAGTGGAGTTTTGCCAATTTTTACAATGTCAAGCCTACCCTGCACAAACGTAAAGCTCCCCTGTTGAAGACTTTCTGGCGACAGTTCTGTAACAGTTTTAGGTTTGATTCTGGTTTCTTGCAAAGGCTGTTAACATTTGCATTTCATTATGACATCTCTAAATAATCGCCGTCAATTAAATGACGATGACTGAGACCCAATTACTTTTTCTAAACTCGTTCAAAAATTTTAGTTGCAAACTATTAGCCTTGCATAGGTATTTGTGCGAAAATATGTAGTAATTGGATAATTCAGTTGCCCGTAGTGCGAATCACAATTTTCAAAGGCTGTGTCATAAATTTTAATGTACATTTTCAGAACACCCCCTGCACAAACATAAAGCCCCTCAATTAAGTTTTTCTGGCCACGGTTCTGCACAATGTTCTTGTTTGTGTTTCTGTGTGTTCTGGGTGCGCTCGCTCACACGTTCGTTTGTGACGTGTGGCGCAATCTTTAGTCACTTGCTCGCCCTACCCCTAGCATTTTTTCCATGTGGTCACTACCTCAACAATTACGGAAGGACATGTCGCGGGTCACAAAACACGTCGTCTATGGCTGTTCGTTGAGAAGGCTACATCTACTTGAAATATTGATAACGTGCCAAGTTGCAACGTTTAACAGCAAAATATTTTTTACTTATAACTAGAGGGGTAGCATAGGCGAGCCCAGGGGGCGCCGGGCGGTACCTTCAGGGGGCGGCACTTTGTTGATTAAAATCAATTTTTGAAAATAATTAAAAAGTTGTAACTCTTCTTTTTTATTAAAACAATTTTTTTTATTTTTGAAAGTTCTAATTCTTTTAGGGTTTTGTCTTGAGAAGCCCTAGACTGGAAGGCTGGCCGAGAAAAAACAAGAAATGTGGTTGTGACGTAAGCTAATTGGTGAAATGTTTTCTCAAAAATCTGGGTCAAATCTAATGCGCTAAAGTATCACATTGTTATTCTTGAAATCATGGTCTTTTTAACACACTTACTGGGCGGTAATTGCTCTCAAGTCCTTACACCTTTCTCCAGACAAGCCATTTTCCCCATACCTCAGCAAAAAGACCTTAAAAACAAACGAAAGAGATGACATTCGACCGCAGAATAGCAAACATCACTGGTCCGTTAGTTCAAGGTTTATACTGCCCCTCCTCACGAAAACTCATAAAAAGGCCCTGCATGAAATAACGATAGTCGAGGCTATCTTAATGTTTTTTCTCCTATCATTCGATTCTTAATAAGGACACATCATTACATCACCTGACACCAGGCATTGACTACGAAGATTTCTTGGCACATATCATGCCATTTCTTTATGTTCAGTGGGATATTTTCATGAAGTACCACAAGCCATAGCGTAGTCCACTGTGANCCAACTACAGGCCAGCGGGCCACATGTGGCCCGCGGAAGCATTTAGGAAAAATCTTCAAATCTGAAATATGTTGAAAAGTGTGTGTGGTTACATTTTTCTCACTGAATTGCCTGCGCTGGAGAAAGTGCATTTGCACAAGAACAATGAATACTACCTTTTCTATGTAACAATGTTGTTTTTGTTTTGTTTACTTATTTTACGATCAAATTAGAAGGTAAGCCAAACGCTTACCCCCCCGCTGGAGCGCCTTACTGGACAACGTCTGTGCCTGTCGATGCCTCGGTTTTCGTTGACTTGAAGGGCACATCTGGTGCAATGAACTCCTTATCGCCAAATAAAAATGTCCATCTATCAGCTAAACGCGGCTTCTCAAAGTGGCGCCTGAGTGAAATTAACTGCCCATCCCTGAAATTAGGTTATTTTGATTAGAACAAGAATAATATTTTTTAATAAAAATGTACAATAGTAACGGTCATAGAGATTGTAGATAGCTTCTGGAAATTAATCAGCGAAGATAGATTTCCCAAAATGAAAGATTTGCACTATAAATGCATTCGACATTTGGAAACACATACACCTTTTTTAGTTTAAAACTTGTGAATCTGTTGTTTTATATCCTAAATCATTTTGTTGGAAGTGGTCCGGATGTAGTCACGTTTTTGTAAAATAGCCCGTAGGTCAAAAGTAGTTGACCTACGCTGGCTTAGTCATTGGGTGAGCTTATCAATATTAAATTTTGTCGATTGAAGTGACGAAATCTGCAAAGGTAACGTTCCTCAGAAACCATGTAACGTAACAGTGCTGGAAAATGCCGTACTAGTAGCGATATGGTGCAGTTGGTGCGTTTGCGTAGGTAACTTAGAGTTCAGATTGTAGGTTGAATTGCAAGTCGAGTGAATCAGAGCCAGCCAATAAGCAATTTGGTTTCGTCGAAGACTCCTTGCTTCAACGGTACACGTAACATTTACAGTCATAGAAGAAGCCATTTCAACAGGAAAAGCTTACAAAAGGTATTGCTATCATTCTGATGAATTTGAGGCATGAACCTTAGTCTGAAAACTTAACGCAAGGGCAAACAATATGTTTAGGTATGATTGTGGTGAAGGCTTTTATTAAAAGAGGCGTTCATCGAAACAGTGGCACAACTTGGCAATGGCTGTACGCCTATTGAATAAAGTTGTTATGCCCAATCACCGTAGAGCGTAAGGCGTTGTAATCACTGCTGAACATTGAAAAGGCCTATCCCACCCGGCCGGTTTCGTAATACAATTTTCCAGACAGACGTGTGTTGGTAACTAACGACGACAAGTAATAACGCTATGCAGCATGTGTAAATTGATCACGCGTAACAGCTAGACCAGGTTTGCAGGTCACGATGAAGGTTGCAAACCAGCGCTCAGCAAGAGCCGGTTTTAAACTTATTTGACCTATTTTATCACAATGGGTCCCACATCTATAGGGGGCTCCACGCAAGTGCCGAAGGAGGTAACACTTGAATCTTTTTTATATTCTAAGAGAATTAAACCCAGGGACACGGGAGAGCGGGTGCATGAAAAGGGGCATTTTTCCCCTGCCCTATCCTAGGGGGCAATGGGGTCGGCCGTGCCTTTTGATGAAAATATCGTAAGTAATTTCATGGTTTACCAAGATCGAATTGGAACAAATTTATTGCAGCTATTCGAGGACCTAGAAACTTCGGACTGATTTTCCATAAGTTCTGGTATTATTTTTGAGGTCAACATCGTTGCTGAACAGAAACAAGCATAATTGGTAAAGATTTTCTTTTTATAGGTTTATATTGCCCTCAACTTTTTACTGCCTTCCCCTGCTCTACCGCTGTACTGGCGTCCCTGATTAAACTCACGTGAATCAAACAATTAAACGTTCTTTGCACCACTTAAATTATATTATCATATTTGTTATTATAGCCTGCTTTATGCAGTACATACACCTATTCTCAGTTAAAGATGGAGATAGTACGAGAAATATTAACATACAGAAATGTTTAAATCTGCAAAGTAGGCATGCCGCCGTCACGCTCCTTAACGTTTTTGTTTGATCCCCTGGAATGAGCAAACGATTAAATTTAAGTGGTGGCTTAGCGTAGGCGAAACACCAACAGGGAAGAAAGTTTGACGAAACATGCCGGTTCTCTACATGCATATGTAAAGAAAGAAGAAAAAATGGGAAAAGTAATTATGAGGAAAGTGGCGACAAGCAGAGGAATCAAAAACAAGACCCATTTCAGTTTGTGAGGTGTTTGATTGTGATGTTCAAGATGCTTTGTTAATCTTTATATCTATAAATAAGCACGAAACATGGTCCTCTTTCATTTCAAATTCTTGCAAGCAAATTTTAGGGGTGAAAAGGGCAGCAATTTTATGGTAGGCCCCGGGCGGCACTTGGCCCCGCTCCGACACTGCTCGTAACACATTTTTACAGGTGAGGAATTAACATGACTGTTTTAAATCAAAGCATTTTTAATAATGTTTAAATCTCCAATGATCACAACGTTTGATACGTACATAGTCTGACAAATTAAACTTTGATTGATTGATAACTTCTGAACTTCTGTAAAAGGTTGACGATTTTCTTTCATTTAAACTGCTACGCATTTGAACTTCGTTCACTGCAAGCCATGTTTTACGCTCTCATTCCTTCCAGGTGTGGTTGTTCGTTCACAATTTTTAGTCATAAGTTGTGTCGTACAAATAACAATGGCAGATGAAAATGTCGAAGATCAGGTTCGAAATAATGGAGCTGGTCATAATACCTCAGGACCTCTTCCCCAACAAGCACCACCTTTACAACAAGAAAATACGTTTGGTTTCCACATTCCACGACTTGAAATATTCATTGGAGCTACAGGCAAGCTGCCAGCAACCCTCGCAACTGTTGGAACAGTTTGCCTGGCAGGATATGTTGTCTACAATATCTTTAATAATGAAAGGATAGTAAATGCCTTTGTGGAGCGGATTGCTGGAAATTCCATCGAAGTAGATATGATGACTGGAGACAAGAACACTGCGAAAGATATACTGCGGCTGATTTGTAGCGGTCGTCTCCTTTGTCTGATGAACAATGAACTCCAGAATATAGTAGGAAAAGAAAAAGATGGAACCTATCAATACATGTTAGTTGAGCTTATCTCTTACCAGGTTAAAAATATGAACAAAACTGAATTTGAATCAAAGAAAACAGATGCAAGAGTATTGCGGCAGGAAATTATTTCTAAGTTTCAAAAGGTTTGTTGTGTTTAGAATTTACAAACCTTCTAATCTATCCATGAACAGTATCAGATTCGTGATTTTTATTTTGACTTACAAGATGTAGGTCTAACCATTTTATGCTGATAATTTTGTTTCTCCTAATGAGCACACGTTGGCTATTGCAGCGGTCTTTACCATACAAATGGAGATTTTGTCATTGATGGTAAAACTTTAAATCATCATTAGAAACGTCTTCATTTTATAAAAGCAACAAATGTCCCAAAAGCGAGAGCGCAATATAAAAAATTGTATATTTCAACATTCTTCTAAATTGCATTGAGCTTTCTGAAAGCGTTTATTAGCATTAAACTACTTTGTACCGTTTTCTGCTATATATGATCTCCTTCACATCACGTTGGGAAATGGTAATCCATATCTCAACAGTCATAACGATCAAACACATTCAGCTTCGTTATAGACGGACCATGAGCAACCAACTGGAATGCCGGAAAAAATAATGGAAATTGAAAAGAAGAGAGCACTGGATCAAGGTTTGAAACAAGAAAACAAAGATAAAGGTATGTCGGCAAGAGTCAGCAAAATAATTGGCCACTGTGTCGGGAAAATGTTGCTATTTATCAACCCTTGCAAAACGTGCATGGCAACAACGCGATTGTACCAATGTTTAAGCTGTTTTAAGTGATGCCGTGAACTGCGTCTTAAACTCCAATGTAATAATTTTTAGCGCCCACGTTTTCCATCCTGGAAAACACTATGCTTTACAAATATCACAACTTTCCTTGAATAAAAAGGATTGGCTCTATCTACCGGCGGAACCACCTGGAGAACAAAAAATTTGAACTTTGTCAAAATTGCGTTTCAGTGTAAATTAACTTTTTTTGTAATACTAATTCTCATTACTGTGATACAAGCCCTTTGATCTCAATTTGCACTGCTACTTTTTTTGTAAACAGCCCGCAAAAACTGAAAAGCGCACATCATGCAGAAGTGCAATCCATACCCATCGTGCGTTCGAATGCCAATCCGGCCACTGACACCTATAGGACAATCGCCACCAAGGACAACTGCCACTTAGAATACCGGTAATACATTTTACACATCTCAGGCGAGCTAATGGTGCTATCAAATTCAGTTTTACACTATTGGGCTGCTGCCAGGCCCCACGAGAGGGGGCTGCAGCCGGGCCGCCGTCCCGGGGCCCTCAAGGGTCTAGGGGGTCCATGAACCTCAAAGTTAAAAAATGAAATGAGCAATTATGCACAAATTTTTTATTGTTATAGTTTTATCTATACAGTGTTGTGCATATTAATTGACTAAAGTTGTTTTTTCAGTCGTTATACAATGTATCGCTATTTCTTTTGCTGTGCGTTTCTTTTGCAGATAGATATATAGAAAGGGCCACTTTCTAAGCTTCAACCAAGGGTGTCATACAACCCTAATCCACCAGTGGTTCAAACATTACCGTAGGTGTTTATAAAAAACAATTCGAGAAAACGACGTTTTTTATAATCAGTCTCAAAGGCTAAAATATTTGTTTTAGGCCAATCGGTGTGTGCTTTGCTGTGGTGACGTACTCCGCCAAGGCACTGTACTTGGCAAGACATTTTTCTATGTTAGTTGCGTGTATGGTGTTGACAAGAATCTTTCGGTTTCAACTATGTATTGTAACGGACAATCTTTGCACAGGATGCTGTAAACTGCCCCTTGGAATTCAGAAGGACTGACTAGATCAGGGTTCTCAAACTCACATTGTTCCGAGAGCAAAATGAGAACTTATAAAGTAATCCGAGGGCCGCATTATGACGCTAACGCAACAATGGCGGTACCTGAACCTCATTAAAAACTGCTTTCACATCTTATTTCCTGCAAAAGCTATCCTGAGTCACAGGCAAACCATTTCTAATCGACTCTTCGTTCGTTTAAAAGGAACTTGTTCACTCGCTAGCCGAGCACTTTTAAACACCGGCGAATAAACTAAACAGTCTAAATGTTAATCATTTGAACATTCTCAAAGACCATCGCGTGCCGTACAAAATGCTCTCGCGGACCACATGTGGCACGCGTGTTTGAGACCCCTGTCCTAGATATTTCTAAGTTTGTAATATATCACCTATTTTCTGGTTGGTAATACCGCAGTTCGTACATCGTGGGCCACCATTTTAATTTTTCTGCTAGTCCCGGAAAATGCGTTAGAACAACCAAGTCATCGCGTGGTGCGTGGTGGACACGAATTATCATCATTGACCGAAACGTCAGTATATTTTGTTTTGTTTTATTTTGGCTGAGAACGTTTGCCAGTTAAGCCTTTTTCAAATATATACTGTATTTATGTCATCTCGCCAGGTACACCCTTACCGATTAACTGTTCAATATAAGTCTTTTTTTGTTTCAGCGGGATTTACAGAAGACGACAAATCAGAGAAAGATCTTCCCAAAATTTTCAAAGTTGTATTGGACTTGGCAGGTAATAACTGTTACTCTGTGAACTGAGCGCGATGAATTGAAAAACGAAACCACAAAATATTTTGAAACGTCTCTCCAATTACAGTACGCACAAGAAACGCAAACCGTAACTAAAGCAAGAGATTACTAAGTATTTTGGATGGTCGATATTTGTTATGACGATAGAACGAAAACAGACATAACGAATAAACCAGTTGTAGAAGCGAAAATGGCCGTGTGCCACTCTGTCGCCTCAACATTGCAGTGAAAATGGACTTTGTTTTTTTCGAAATGAACCGAACAAACGTTTCTCAAATCCACTGCCACCCCCTGACATATGCCGTTGATCAGCAACGACATCTGAAGCGCTTGAAAGTCTGACGTGAGTGACAGAAGTAGGTAGCAGCTGCTTCCTGCAAGTTGCATAAAGAACAAACCGACTTTGCTCATAACGTACGTCACAATGAACAAAATAAGACGTTTGCTTCAAAAAACGCCACTTTTCTGGATCGAAAATCAGAATTGCTAATCAAAGAGGCATGACATCATCATAGCGTTTGATAACGTCTCTGGATATTAAACGTTGGAGCGAGATGCTGCCGCACCACAAAGGACTTATAGTTCACGTACTATTCTGACTCAGTAATCTCTCTCTGCATAAGTCTTGTCAGCTAATCTTATATCAAATCATGTGTTTCATTCCACTACACTTCACGCCACCGCATCGTTTATTCGAAGCCCAAGAATTCGTGCTCATGTTTGCCGTTTGTAGAGCGTTTACTTCCAGAGAATGCATGAACACGAGAGAATTTGTCTTTGGTCATTGCGTTTCGTGTCCAGTGAATGACCACTTGCTTCGCAGTCAGAATTCGACGCGTGCAAAGAGCACACAAGAACAACTCACCAACCACAGTCGCCCCTGGGTTTTGCCTGCTCCACTTAACCTGCTGGGCCAGGTGCTCGCTTAACAATGATAACCTTAGGTTCATGTTCAGTTTGTTAACCCGTTAACGTCCAAATTCACAGATTTGTAACGCTTCACATTTTTTTGTTTCTATGGTCAATGAAACGGGTTTTCGCGCAACCGTCCATATCAACAAATTTGTTACGTTTTGGATTCGAACCTTGCAATTGGAAATTTTGAAAAATTCGTAGATAATTGCTTTTAAAATGACAAAGCATTTCAGGTGCGCTTGTGAATTCCACATTTAAACTCTTAATTTTGACCTTGAAAACAGTTTATGCAACAAAACAGTTTTTAACTAATGGTGAATGTTTTATCATTAAATTTTATATTTTTAATAAAGGAGTTCGATTTGTTAACCTGAGTCTCCACTGGTAATTTTCTGTCTCCCAAAAAAAGAACCTAACAGGCCAATAATTTTTAATGTAGTTAAGTGGAACTCTTGACGGTATAATGCGTGGTTTTATCAACATTTAGAGAGAAACATTATATCACACCAATTTTTCTTTCAGGTGCATCTATATTATTTGCTCTGAAATACCTTAGCACACTGACAATGTTTCCCTGCAACGTTTTCTGCAGATATTGTCAAGCAAGAATATTCGATCACTCCTGGAGAGGCGTTTGTTTCATTTGGAATTCTTGCTGTACTGCAAGCATACACAGGCTTCATTTACTCTTGCGCTTTTGCTGAAACGGAAAGAGAAGTGCGACGGCTTTCTAACTTGTTTGTTACAACAGCTCCCCGGTCAGCAGAAGAGTGTTTCCAGCTGGCTGATTTGTTTTGCGCAAAAGGCATGTTTGTAGAAGCGATGTGTTTTTACGAGGTCGCAGCTGAAATATATAATGGCTGGGAGGGGAATGCAGCAGCGGCATTCGGTGCACTGGGAATTCTTAATTGCGTTCGCGCACTGCTTTCTATATCTTCTTATATGGTGAATTTAAAGGGAAGTTCTAAAGAACTGCGACTTCGCAAAAACCTCATCAAATATTACATTATTCCTTCAATGACAAAAATGTCTGACCAGCTGGGAAAAATGAAGCTGGATGATGAAAAGTACATTGAAGCAGCAATATGGTGTTTGCATTACACAGAGTGTGTAATGGGTCTCATTGAAGACTGGGAGGCACGCAAAAACAAGATTGAGGAAGGAATCGATCTGATGAAAGAGTCCGGTTTTGGTGAAAAAGCCAAGATTGAGCAATGGATCAAACAAAAATTCAAGAATGAGCAAAGAACCGATGAAGAAGCCAAGATGGAGGAAGAAATCGATGAAGAAGTCAAGATGGAGGAAGAAGTCAACACCGAAGAAGGAATCGACTTGAAGAAAATCGAAGACAAAGCAGAGCGAGGCTCTCTCCTTGAACACTTCCAGTACAACCTGCTCTGCACATTAAAGAAAATTACAGAAATGCCAACACATTTAACACGCCTGTTTTGATTCTGGCCCCGTAATCAGAAAGCTTGTGCACTGAGTGCGAACTTCAGAGCTTCAACAACTGGGCCAAAGGACCACTCCAATAGCTTCTGAGCCACTGTGAATGCTATGATTAAACCAGGGGTCTCAAACACGCGGCCCAGGGACTACATGTGGCCCGCGAGAGCGTTTTGTGCGGCCCGTGATGCTTTGTGAGAATTTTCAAATAATTAACTTTTATATTGTTTAATTTATTCATCGGTGTTTAAAAGAACTCGGCTAACGAGTGAACAAGTTCCTTTTGCATAACCGTCGAGACGGCTAGAATTGATTTGCATATAACTGATGATGCCATTCGCAGGAAATAAGATATAAAAGCTGTTTCTAGTAAGGTTCAGGTACCGCCATTGTTGCGTCAGCGTCATAATGCGGCCCTCGGACTGTCATGCAGCTGTCTGCTGCCCTCGGATTCCTTTCCTCGTTTGACCCTCGGAACAATTTGAGTTTGAGACGCCTGGCTTAGACTTGTGTTTTCCTTACTTGCGCTCCTTCTGCCATGTAACGTGCATCGCTCGAAGATGACCGTTACATCACTATTCCCTTCGAACCGAAGCTTACATTCTGAGTTCGCGTCTCAAAAATTGGCCGTTACTCCCTTGACCAGTGTTGCCAATTTGGCTTTTTTGAGGCCAAATTTGTAATTTTAGCTTTTTTTCACCTCCTTTGGCTTGTGTTTACTTTTGAAAAAAGGCCAAGTGAGATTTAGCTTTTTTTGGCCTTTTCTGGCTAATTAGATTTTTTATGTCGATTTGACAGATTTTAAGATGATTTTGGGAGATTTCTTGACTTTATTTCTGGACGCAGAATAAAAAGTGTTCATTGGAAACTCTGCACAAGAATTAATAATATTTGTTTTGCTGTTTCATGCTTTTAGATTTACAGTTTCAGGTTACTCTTCAGCAAGACCAAAAGTTTCGAAAAGTTAACTAATGGAGTGGGATTTTTTCTTTTTATGCATAAAATATGTACATATTGCCTTTTTGAAAGCGCGTTTGGGTGTTTTAAAGGTATCGTTTTGTATATATCTTGTATCTGGATTTTTTGGTGATATTTGTCTTTTTTTAAAGGTTGATTTGGCCTTTTTTGATTATGACTACCTGGCACCCTGCCTAGGACTTTGATCATTTCGCTATGAACGTCATTGAGACAAGTTAAAAGGCAAAACTCAAATGAAAAACCGAACCCAACCTTACTTTTTGGCCATAAAATGCAAATGTATTTAAGTCGCAAGTCGATGATGAAGTGAACGTTGCTATGTACATTTCGCGTAACTGACATCATAGCTTGAAACTTTTGCTCGATGAAGGTTGTATGCATCTCGAAAATACCGCAAAACTTCATAACGTCTTGTTGTTTTTTGGTTGTTTCTTACATTGTAGCGCCATGAAAATAATAAACAAATTTCAGTAAATCAAAAATGAATGCTTTGACTTTTCAAAGATGACTTGCATATAATCAAAGTTCAAGTTTTATGGAACAAACGCAAAGAAAACTTTCCAACGTGAGCCTTTCTGCCTCATCAGAGGTTCACAGGCGCGCGGTAGGAGTACAGTGATCAAAAACACGTCGTGGGCGTTTACTTCGGGGGTTAAGAAAGTTTCGTAGTGTTCGTTTCTGAATGTAAGTAACAGCGCTTTTGTATCTCATCCGACCGTTGGCATGCGTCGACTTGTATGTGAGTTGCAAACGACGTGAAGTAATGCACATACACTGGTTCAACCAAGCGCCAAGAGTAATTGACCAGATTCTGTTTGAATAAGATGATAGGACTGATGATGCGTAATGTTACGTGAAATCGATTTCCGATTAAAAATTTGCGACAGATTCCTTGCCTCCACTGGTGTAGGAAGCAGGGGTGGAGGAGGTACAACCGCACCACCAAAACCTTTGATTTGGTGAAAATTCGGGCAAAATAACTTAAAATCCGGGCAAAATCTGTGGAAATTTGGGCAAAATATAGGAAAATGTTCCCAAAATCGCTGTATGTGCTTTGATTTTACAAAAAGGCACCCAAAATCAAAATGCAAACGTTTTTGTTTTGGAGGTCATATTTATATTTAGTTCTTTTCGGGCAAATTAGCGGAAACTTGGGCAAGTTTGGGGGAAATTTGGGCAAAATGGCGCTTGAAGTGTTCTTTGGTTTCAAAAAATACGCCGAACATGAAAAGAAACGCATTTGTTTTTTTGGAGATCACTTCCTTTGGATTTTTTGGGCAATTTGGGGAATTTTGGGCAAAAACCCTTCGCACCCCCAAAAATTTGCCTGCTCCTACACCTATGCTTGCTTCTTTCACCTGTGGAGTGAAGTTACGTGAATACTGCCATGCGCAAGTTTGAATCATCGCAAAAACATGAAAGCAGAACGCAGCCGGATGATTTCTCGAAAGCTTGCAGAAAACCTAGAGCTTTCAATTGTGAGGAATTGACAAACGTTTGCGAATCTCGTGCGCTTACCTCTATCGGTCTTCACAGCAACGCTCTCTGCCTGTTTCTCTGGCGAAGTTACCTTACGCAGTTGGGGCGCCTACTGTGTAGGGTAACCCTGTGTTCTCTTTTTGGAGGGCATGTTCTCCTTTAATGAAAAATAATTAGTCCTCCGAGGACGTTTAAAAATGCTCAAACGTTTAAAAATACCCTTTTTGCATTTTGAACAATTCAAACAAATCTTGCAATCGCGCTTCATTCTTGAAGAAATATATGTCGATGTTGAAGATAGAAGCATAGAAGCACACAGTAAAACGTTTGCGATGGGTATGTTAACAATGTTTATCAAAATATGTCCAGTCCGGCATAACGCACTTCTAGCTGTTTATGATTGCCTTAGCAACGGTTAAACCACGGAAATAGCAGAAATCCATTGTTACAGTCTGGTGTCGTAACTCGTAACAATCGCGCTTATTGTGCTACGAAGAACACTGTTTTCGGAAAAGTAAGTCTGGATTTCAGTGAATTTGGCAAAACCGTTAGTATCTGGGAAGAGACCTGTAGCCGGAGCTACCTTTGAAATTGCCATTGCTCCAGCTTAGGCTCTTATCTGTCTCGCGGCGGCGCGACCCGCACGCACGCCATCCCGTACGAGGACAAAATACCGTTTTTTTCAAAGCAATTTGTCGAGATGCATTAGCCGCGACCGAATAATTCCATTTCATTGCTTTTTTCAAATTGCAGTGATGTTTTGTGTGGGAAGTTTCTCTTTCTCTCACGCCTAATTGGTTTTCAGTTATAGCGACTGGGGAGTGACCGTGGAGCTTTCTTTACCCGCCGCAGAATATTTTTCGGGTGGATTCCTTTCACTTGGGGGGCGGGGGGAATTTTCTCTGTTTGCTTACGTTTTTAGTCAGCCTCCGAGGCGCATCTTTTAAGTTTTGTCATTTCTTGCTACGCGTTTCGCGTTGGTGACGTCAGTAGCGCAAACGCCACAAGCTGGCGCGTGCTTTCGCGCCTTCGCAGCTTTCGTTCGTTTGTTCGTTCGTTTCTCGTCTCCAAGTTCTCTTCCCTCGTGCGGCGCGTCCCTCTGTAGCATTCATGCATGCATGACGTCACGCGTGACGTCGACGTAGCAGCGCTCCCGCCTAATGACATCAGCAACCTATGATAATAGTACAGTGGGTCGTATAACCTGTTGTTTGAACGTGCCGCGCATCACATGAGCTCCGGCCCTTAATTTCAATCTGAGCTCCGGCTCCTTCTAAAGCGCCCAGCTCCGTCGGTCCGGCTCCGGATCCGCAGCTCCGTCGGTCCGGATCCGGATCCGCAGTCCTGCTTTAAAGTGTGCTTCAAATCAGCTGCAGTGGTTAATGGTCAGCAAAAGAGGCAGAACCTCAAAGAAAAAGAACAATCGTTCTTCGAGTAAAGGTGAGAGTAAATCCCAGTGGAATCTTGCCAAGGAGTGTCCACAAAACTAGACGATTTTCTTCATGTTTTTGCCACTCGGTGGATAGGATTTTGAGCTGGTACAGATTTATCTTTATAACTTCTCTGAGACAAAGAAGTCGGCCAAGAATTTGAAGAACACTTTCGAGCGCATGAACTCAGTTCATAATAGGGAATCTTTATGGGTAAGCAACACTCCGAAAGACAGCGGATGTAACCAAGTCAGACCAAGCGGCTTGTGAGATAAATAAACAGGATATGCAGCTGCAGAAATGATCTCGTTTCTGATCTTGGCTCTACGTGCAATGCCTGGACATCGAATGCGAAAACTCTTCAGTTTTCTTTCTTGCGCTCACCTTCCATGGCAAGCAACACGATAGGTTTTCAAGCACAGTTTTCTGCTGCGTGCGACCAAACGGGATTTTACGTTAGCACTTAAATGAACGAGGTATTATGTCTCTCAAGGCGCCCAAGGCAGTGCACGCTAAGCGTGAGCGGGAATGCACTGCAGTTGGTCAATCACGTACCTATAGGGGCGGTATTCACGAGCGACGGAAGGCAGAACAAGGAGATTGATACTCGGATTGGTAAAGCAAATGAAGTCCTACGTGAGCTTTATTGCTTTGTTGTCACAAAGCGGGAGCGTTCGTACACAGCAAAGCTGTTCTTTTTAATAGGTTTTTGTTCCCATCTCCACCTATTGTCATGAATCTTGCGTGGAGTCCACGGTGTGACGCACTTCGCGACAATGTGCGCACTTGTGACATTTTAAAGCACTGACAGTAAAAAACTCTAGCCTTGCGGCAAGCTTCTGAGGAATCTGCCTGCTTTCTGCTTTCATTCTTCTGCGACGATTAAAACTTGCAAGCGTATCT
>JGI24021J15306_10004957_pt1 | contig 15660 bp, 7 predicted proteins | sample Ectturendosymbi1_FD_15306 | JGI IMG/M metagenome (IMG submission 15306)
GTGTTGATATGTGTGCTAGGCATGGTAGGGGGGCGATAGAAATTTGTTTGTCAGAAAAGGGGGCGCTAGCCAAAAAAGATTGGGAAACACTGCTTTACAGCCTTTTTATCTTTTTGTCTATCGTGATGACGACGATAGCTCACAGTACTACTACTTACAGTACTTTTACTGGGAGAGAAGTAAAACTTACAAACGGACATCGTTTTGCCACACTGTCATTTGTCTTTGCAAAAAGTGGCAACGTTTGTTTCACTCCACAATACACGTATGCTAGCTGCAGACGTCGACAATCACAGTAGACAGAGTGAAGGGCGTTTACACAGTGCTCATGAACAAAAAAGACAATGAAGGAACGGAAGTGAAGCTTGCTTTGGAAGATAATAAGACAACAAGGAACGTTTTGTTTAAAATGACTTGATGTTTCGATTTAGCCTTTTGTTAGTCTTCGTATTGTTCACTGATGATCACCGCTTTTCCTCTGCTGATAAAGTTGGTTACAGTCTGCTCAAAGATAATTGCTATTTTCTTCAAGGACAACGAGCACTTTGACTTAATGGCTAAGATGAATTACATGTTTACTTGCATCACCAGACTGCCATGCACTCATTTGCAGGCTCTACGCAACTAATCTTGCCACTAAGAGGTAAAGTTGAATCTTAATTGATTTTACAGTGTTGCTCAGATTAGTCAACCTGAGTTCAGCATGGTTTTAAATTTCAAAGTTTGAAAATTTCGTAATGTGAAGATGTNTTCCTTCGAGTAAGATCCTTAACATCTGAAAAATTCAATTCTGTTTCATTTCAAAATTAGCATTTCATTGATCTCAAAATACGCATCAGTGAATCAAGTGCAGCAACTTGTACCAGTTTCTGTCGAGGATAAACATCACGCCTTTTGATATGGTGAGTTTTTTTTCACAACTGTACCCCTTTTCTTTGCTTTTCACCCTCTATCACACAATGTGCCAAACGCTTATTAGCCATCTAAATTGCTTTTCCCGACTCCTCCCAAAATGTCCAGTCGATATGTGCCATTAATTTCTAAATTATTACGACAAGAACAAGAAATTATTATTTTTGTATTAATAATTAGCACTATTAATAATATTAACTTTTCGTGACTTAATTCATATAGACTGGTTATTTGATAATGGTGATAAATCGTGTAAATAGTTTCTGGAAAATCCTGAATAACAAAACTATTTCATTCTACATTGTGCCTTCTGCAGAAAAGCTTAAATACAGTAAAATTTATTATGACACACAATTGAATATAAGAACTGACTGCTCTTTCAATACGCACTGATACCTACATATTTAAGATATACTAGAATCACACTTGACTGAATACATTTTTTCGGTAAATGATTAACCCAAAAATGAGGTGCAGTCCAAAAATTCAGCAAAGTTTTCTGAAAAAGTACGCTTCTATATAGAACATATACGATTCGTTTGAAATTGCTTAATCTCAAGCAAGTCGTAAAAGAGATTTGAAGACAGGGGCGTGCAAAGCGAGGGGGCAAATGGGGCGAGGGCTCCAGGTATCCAAGTCATGGGGCATTCAAAAAGTGAAATTACAAAAATTACATTTTATTAAAATGCTGTAACTAGATGCTTTTACGTATTGTATGGCTAGTAACACATACTGCATGGGTCTGATGACAGCTTGCCTGAGGGGGTCATGCAAGTGTATGTTAAGTGGCCCGAGAGAGAAATGAAGCACTACCATCGTTATCTTAAGGCCTTACACACCGTCTCTCTTCCCTTTGTACGTTGACCAAGTCCTGCCAGTCGGCATCAAGCTGCATGGTTGTACAATATCAGATATTATTCACAAAGAAAAAATAGACAACTCCATCTCCTCTCCTTCCTTACAAGTGCTATCTTTTTGGTAGCTTTATCTTAATGTTATTTGCATGCATAAATGCAATATCCAGCACCTCAATGCATACACATTACCATGAGCGTCTCAAGTTTTTTTTCAAGGAGGGGGGATAACAGTGGTGACATTTCATTTTACCAACTCGAAACTCAGAGAACAATTTTTTTCTACTAAAATTTTTATAGGAAAAAATCAAATATCAAAATTCAGGGGGCTTTGACCCCTTGCCACCCCCTTCCGACGACCATTACTAACATAAGTCTCAGATCCCACAGAATAAGACAAATCAATGAAGACTAACCTATTAAAAAACTGCTCTTTGAAATATTTTTAATTAAATTTTTCGAAACTTGTTTTTTTTCAACACTAGCTTTTACATATTTCAAATGACTCTGTTTTCTCACATTCCTCAATATTAGAATTTGGTAACGGGGCATATAATCAAGCAGTTGCCCCGGGCATCACCGGACCTCTGCACGCCCCTGCTTGAAGGTATTATGTGAGCACTGTTTTTGACATGGTTCTTGGACAACTGTTTCGCTGGATCCTAAGTCAGTAGAGAAACTTACTATTGTGTGAAAGCAAGTTAAGATGTTCTTAGACAGCCGCAATTTTATGCCCAAATGCAACTTCAAGCATTAGAAATTGCAAGAGCGATTCTGCAAAGATCAGTTAATGGTTAAATACTAAAGGAAGAAAGTAGCGTACGTAGCTAGTTTAGCAATCAACAAGGCTGCTGTGTTTAAAGTTTGAAAAATTCACACTTAGGAGCATTCGCAACTTGTGCAATACTAGAACGCCAACTTGTGGTCGATAGGCCGCATGTTGATTTTTTTGTTGTTCTTTCAAGGAATGCACTATTCTTTAACGCAATCCGTAAGGGCACGATTACTTGCATAAAAACAAGCTTGCAGTAACTTGCTTTGATGCGCCATCTGATTTCATTGCAGACAAAATACGAAGCGCGCAACATCGCGCTGGGTTAGAAATTAGAATCAAAAAGCTCAAAAATTTCTTAGTTCTTGGTGTTGACTGAATGAAATCAACAAGGATTTTATCATGTTTAGGATATTTTGCTGGTCAACTAGCTCCTTGAAAAACTGACGATCTCATTACTGCTTCTGTTGCATTGCACACGAAGTCAGCGAAATATGTCAGAAGGCCTCCGCACACGACGGTGAAGTAATAATGAATTATTGATGCTTCCATGACAACTGAATTGGGATCTGGTCCCTTCTTGAGGTACAATGACAACAAAGAGTGAGTTCGCCTAAGGCTTAAGAACGTTGGCAAAGATTTTCAAACTGCTTGTGCTGCGGATTGGAAACAATTATTTCAATGTTTATTCCTCTCAAATGTGTTCAACTGTATTGAGTTAGCATTACTTTCTTTACGTTTTTATGCGATAGTAGCATTGCGTGAGGTGATAAAGCGCAAAAAGGAATCAATAGTCCGCTGCACAGTTAGATAAAACATCGATTTGCGATGCAGTGTAACAGACACTGCAATTGTTGGAACAGCACAATGTACTTGAAATAATCGTTTGGCAGCAGATTGAGAAATATAGTGTGCATAGCTCCTGCTGAAGTTAGTGAAATTGAGGCTAAGTCTTTTGTGTAATTGAACAGCATCAGGAATTTCTCGACAACTTACGAATTTATTTAGTAGAAATGCAATAGTCACAGTCAGTGGCAACATACAATATTATATTGTTTTCACGTTGAATGATGGAGTTTTAGAAGCATAAAATCCAACGATAAACAGTTTCTAAAGCTTAAAAAGTAAGAATATATGTTTGTCAGATGTGGGATGTCGAAAATTTCAGTTGACTTTTTCAGGATTAAAACATTGTGAAAAACTGTTCTACAAGCAAGAAATACCAATGCTTGGCTTTAAAATCTCTCTCGAGGTGTCAACATACTTTGCTGTATCATAAAACCAGCTCAGAAGTATGCGGATCAAATGTACAATTGATGTTACTTTACCATTGTCATTCCTTTTGATCAGTTTGAAAGAGCAAAATTTTATATTAAAATAAGTTATTGTCGCAGAGGTGAAAATAAAGGGGCCATGACAGGTTTTTTAAGGGAAAATGTTAGGTACCCGGTATGGACTTGTAGGGACCCGATTTCTCTGATTCTAGGGATCCGATTTTCTCTGATTCTAGGGACCCGATTTTCAATTCTAAGGACCCGCATCTGTCCCTAAAACACCTTGAAAAGACCCTGGGCTATGGGTACTGTTCTTGCTCCTAACCAAAATAAAATATTTAATTTATCTTAAAATAAACGGATTAATCCATTTTTGTAGCACTTTTGATGGGACAACACAATTACAGCGTGGTTATATCTAAGCGAAATGCAGTCTTTGGTTATAGCTGTGGTGAAAAGTACTCACCTGTGGAAAACTTTACAGTTCACCTTGAGGAGCACCATAGTTTGGATAGCAGCACGGAAGACTGTGCTTTAACAGCAAGTACTGTAAATCATTTTAGATTTTAATTATTCAAAGTCAATAGTGTACGCTACCGCCAGTTTGCTGTGACAAGCCTACGCAAGTCAGTCAAGTCAGGTGCTCTTTACTTCCATACTATCCAGGAGTATATAGTGCCTTTACTCGTGTTTATATCTGATCATAGTTACTTGAGCTTTACGATGGCTGGTTGGAAGCAACGCAAATTGATAAAGCTTTGAATCAGTTTTACCGCTGTTCCCTAAAAACACATGTTCAAACAAAAAAATTCGAGAAACATATTTGGAAGTAATAAAACACAGAGCGATAGTGAGAAATGGAAACACAAAAAAGCGGCATGAAATAAAATATTGCAATTGCTCTAGTGCAGGGGTGTAAAAATGCGGTCGCGCACTCGTGCCCCGCGACCAAAAACTTGGAGTGCGCGAACGTTTATTTTTTTTAAATTCATACTGTATGCCAGTTTTTTTTAAGGTGTTTTAGGGACCCGATTCGGGTCCCTAGAATCAGAGAAAATCGGGTCCCTACCGGTCCATACTGGGTACCTAACATTTTCCTTAATAAAAACCCTGCTTTATGCATATGAATGCTGTATGGCAATGCTTTTATGTGTGCGCTACTAAAAATTTCTACGCGCTACTAAGATTTACAGAAAATTTTGTACCTCTGCTCTAGTGAAATCTAGCGCACAAACTCGTAAGGAAGAGCAAGTGTTCGTAAGCAACTTGCCTCGCTTTTGTTAAGCTCTTAGGTAGCCGTGCTACCTGCCCTGTTCTAGATCGCCCCACTTTCCCGTTCGTGTTTGAAGATCAAGGTACGTGAGGGGTCACATGTACAGTTACACGTTTCGTTCAGCTATTCTTCCACATACAAGCGAGCATCGCAAGGCAGGTTGAGAGTCAAAGCAACAACATCAACTGCAATCAATCGAACATTCGAATCGACCTTACGAGCAGGGCTGGCGCTAGGTGGTTGGGGCATCCCAAGCCTGAACTTTGGAGCCCCAAATAAAATACAATGCATTTAACACGTAATATTTAGATAAAAAAAACGTCGCTTTATTTTAACAAACGTTTATAAAAGCATGTTTCTACAACATCAACATAACATATAAAGCAGACAGACTTTAAACATTTGCTATATTTCAAGCTGAGAAAATTACTTTTCCACGTTTTCAAAGAGGAAAATGTTTGTATCGACTGTCATATCTAATATTTTTGCACTTTCACTTTCAGTAGATGTCATTGCCAGATTTGTTAGTCTTTCATCAGTCATAGTTGATCTGTGAAATGTTTTGATGAACTTCAACTTGCTGTAGCTCCGTTCAACAGTATTGACTACAACGGTGATTGGCAAACCTTCGTTACGATGGCCGCAAGCCCCCTTTCAGTCATACTTAAAAGCCCGTGCTTATTTTTGAAGGTACAATTTCAAATTTATGTTGTATTCAGTTATCTGTAACATGACAATGTTATGTTAATGCCATAAACCTTATAATGACAACAACAATACATTGATGACGTCAAACGATGAACGTTCTATAGTTGTTGCAGTAGCCTGTATTTTATCCCAAGCATCTGGCGCAGCTCTTTAGCTCTTACACACCGCACGCCCCACAAAAATAAGTGTTGCGCGGCCCAATAAAAAGTGCTGAGCGGCCCACAGTTTGCCAACCACTGCCGTACAATGTTATAGGTTAATTAGTTGGATTTCTCACTGGTGTAAAGCAGGGGTGGTGAACANGCGGCCCGCGTTAACATTTAAGATGGTCCCTATCAAATTTTTCGTTACCCGAGATAAAACACAACATCGCGGCAAACAAAANTCCGTGGTAAGCAGATATTTACCGTGTCTAGAGCTAAAGAGATATGAAAGGAACTTGACTGACAATTACTTTTATTAATTATACACCTGACAAACTTCTGAAAATGTACTGATGTTATTTTTTGTTTTTCCTAAGGTTGAGCCCTTGTGTTTTTCATGCACCATCACACTGTGCTGATTAGTCTATAATGCTTTTGCTTATATTTATTCAGATCAACTAAAACCTGGAAATAGTATCTCATTTTGTATGATTTTGGTATTATTTTTTTGTTTGTTATCTGAATGATGAAGTAGTCAACTTCAATGTTAGTATTCCTATGCGTAAAGTTGCTTAATAAAAACACTTTCTACAAGATATCTTTTGTTGATTTATAACAAACAAACTTTATGACAGTGTGCTTCAAAATGCACTCCTGATCATTACACTGTGGATTACCATGTTCTACAAGATTTTTTTGTCTAAATTATCTATTTAAGTTTCATGCAACTATCAGGAAGCATCAAAAACTTAGGCCAAAAATCATCAAAAAATCAAGAACTCATAAATATCTCAAAAAACACATAAAATAAGCAAGTAAAATGTATTAAATGCATATAGAAATATGTCAGTTCTGGTTCATTAAAAAAAATTTCGTTCTAGCTTTTTCAGTTGTTGAGATTTTGCATTTTTCTATTTTTTGGGTCGTTTCCATGGAAACGCTCATAGGGAAAGTGTCAAACAACAATTGATTCAACTTTTTTTGTCATTATCGTGATTGATGACACCAACTGCAACTTTTGACCAACTGACGTAGAGATCTGACACATTCGCCCAAAATTGATACGGCCTGGTATGCACGTTGGTTGTTTGAATGAGTTTTTTAGGTATGAGATCCCATCACAGCATAAACACGTGGTTAGGTTGTTAAGTAATCGCCGCTCTACAGCAATGCATGAAACCTTCACGAAGATAAAAGATAAAGCTTGCCTGTGTCCAACTGATGACATTACTTTAATTCATGGCTTGTCTCCAAAGTCGGGTGAAACCAAAGCCGCTTTTACGTCCAGCGATATATATTTATTGCGTCTTGCCGGTTCAGTTGAGGATAGATTTTCCCGAAAGAAGGAATCGATAAAATCGACCGTTTGAGATTTTCATTAGCTGCAAACTCACGGGCGGGAGAGATAGAGACGCATGGGAAATGGTTACATTAGACACATACGATTCAAGCAGGTCGAATTTCTTTCTTCAGCTTGACCTTGGTTGAAACATTTTCAGTTTGAAATGGACAGCTGAGCTGGGTAGGCGTTATTGTTGCGTATTGGGTAGGCTTGCATAAACAAGTCATTTGGATAGGCTGGTAAAGGTACTGGTGGAATGAGCGGCCGTAGCTTTTGCCAAATCTGTTAACAGGAAGGCGTAAAACTTGGACTGCAGACAAAAGTTTCCCGTGCTTCTCGTCAGGGAGCTCGTGCCAACCGCTTGACCGACTGAAAGCAGCAGTTGCAGTAAATTCGGACCTTGGTTTGTGAATAAGGTTCCAATAATGCAGACATGAGTTTTTCAGTTAGACGTTCTTTGTAATGCAGCTGGATTAACTGAAGAAGGCGAGCGCTAAAATAAAGCCAGAAAATATAATCAACAGCACTGCAGCTGCCTTGAGATATACACATGCTACGCTTAGGCATTAGTGGTTAAATAAGCACAGGCTTTAAAATAATTGCCTCAGCGATACAAGCGTTTTTGACTTTCTGGCACAGCTTAAATTTATCACTTCGCTTATTTATGCAATGTTTTATAAATTAGTTTTCAATGCGTAATAGATAACACTTCATTTGTAGAAAGGCATGCTGTGATGAGTTCACTGTACAAAAGTTACTGTACTGAAAATAAGGTAAGAAATAGTGAGGCTTTGCCTAGCTTTACCTCATCTCAACGACTTGCTTTTACAGAAGCCTGATTCCTTCAACCGATGTTAGGTTGTTACCATGGAGCTTCAGTCCCGTCGCCACGGGGGGCATTAGTGGGCTTAGCCCCCCCNAAAAAAACTCCAAGTCCCCCCAAATTGAAATACGAAACACTATAAACTAGTGGAATTTTTGGCAAATTTGAATGTCAAGCCCCCATGCAGGAACGCAAAGCCCCTTTTGACGACTTTCTGGCAACGGTTCTGTGGAGCTTCAAACCATTCCGTGAGAAACAGGTTGTGCAAATCTTCAACAACAATGCACTTCGGTAGTGAAAAATACACCGNTTACTTTTCATCTTAGCACGAGCTGCAGATAGGTCAAAGCGGTAAGTTTACTTAGCTTCGTTTCAAGGCACGGATTGTTTGCACTGTACCAGCAGTGATCTCAAGCTTGTACTTGCCAGTAAAGCGAGACAGAGCACGAGCACTATGAAAGCCAGGTTTGTACAAAATAAATACAGAGCACACTTATAAAAATTCAACCTGGGGATACTGAAAGGCGCACTCGTTAAACTAAAAGTACTGCGGGACAGAAAAATTGAAAAGAATTAGAACCATCTTTTTAACACTTGAGAAGGTATATCGAAAGCATGGTATCAACGACGTCAGGCAGTAGCTTTACATGAAGTGAAGCATTATTTCGGTGCAATAGTTGTTCTTGAAACATTATTTAAAGTTTCTGTGTTATGCGGTGCTGCTACATCTGCTAGAAGAATATGATTATCATGATATAAATGTTGTGATCTGTAAATAGCCTACTTCTTATCCTATATGCTACTCATTCCGAAGGGCTTTTAAAAATAGGATTGAAAGAGCTAAATTGCATATGCAGTTCCAGCATGAGTAGAGCTATGGCATGAAAATCATGAAACAATTTGTAAAAGTTCAAATTGATGGGTCAGTTGCAGAAAAAATAAAAAAGGCATGATTTTATCAAATCAAAATGTTGCTGCTGCTGATTATCAGCCTGATATATGGCCTTAACTCAGATACTCTATACCAGTGGTTCTTAACCTTTTTTGTCTCATTTTCCCTTTAACAAAATCAAAAAATTAATTTTACCCCAACAATGTTTAGTGTGTTAAAGCATGACTTTTCTGGAAAGGGTCCGGGGCAGGTTCTCCTGGAAACTTACACTCAAATACATGAATTTTTGTGCTTGCTGGAACCCATTTTATGGTAATGCTTGCACGAAACTTATCAGTTTCTAAGATGAAGCTTTAATAAAATCCTCTTACAAGCAAGCATGAACACGTTTTAAGAAGTGGTTCGCTGAGGTTGTTGAAATTCTAAAAACAGTTTCATACGAACGGGCATACGACTGAATCAAGGGGCAAAACGTTTGGAAGAAGGAATACACAGCCAATTTTTTTTGATTAAAAAATGACAATTAATTTCAACCACTCAGTGAGACGTTTGTGCTTGCTTTCTACGCAAAATATCTGAAATTCTGGAACAGTGGCGAAAGAGGTACTGTCATGTCATCCTTGGGAATCAACTGAGATCAATGTTTTGTTTTATGGTCATCACTGAGGAGAACTCTGCCTCACACAGATAAGTATTTTGAAAAAGTATAATAACTTCAAATGCGCGCTCCGACAGCGCTGGAAACTCTTCGCCCAAACCACACAAACTTTAGAAAAGTCACAGTTGCAACATATGGATTTAGAAGATTGTTTAGCATTGTAGATCAATTAATTCATCTTTGTAAAGCACTTTGAAAAGACGACTCCGCGCCCTGATAAAATTTACACGTTCTGTTACGTGTTTTCAAAACCATTTTCAAGAATTCTGGAAGGGCTTTACTCGCCAGTGCATGCCGATGAAGAACACAGGGATAGAATTGATGTGCAATACGCGTTTATTCACCAGAGCTGTAAAACCTGACTTCACTGAGCATAGAAGAGGAGCCGTCAGTGTACAGCCAGCCAACGTGCTTCCACGAGTTTATTTTGTTGAAAGAATTATTCATTTTGTCCTGATCGTTATGACAGAGCTACAATCTCCTTTCACGTACAAACTCCAAATGAGGTCGTGAACAGAAGCGATGTTGTGCACACGAGGTGCTCAAATGAATGTGGTAGCGCCTTCATGTGTGAAGATGAACTAAAAAGAGAAAACTTATCAGTAAGCATAACTCTGAATCATAATCCAAGGTGCAACATCTCCAGTTTGTACGATATATCCGTAAATCTACTTCGTAACATTGCTCTATGACGCTTGAAATCTAGCCTCTTAAAAATTTACAAATAAAACACTGTCAGGTGTACTTTTGTGTTTTGTCCTGTATTAACTAGCCTAATAATCCAGGCATTACATTTTGTGAAATTTATAAAAATGTGCGCTTGCTATAACTTATAATTCAGTAAATTTACCCCCTAGTAGAAAGATGAAATTTACCCCTGGGGTAAATTTACCCAGGTAAAGAACCACTGCTCTATACCGTACAATTTTTCTGCTTGTGGCACTTTTGAAACGTTTTAATGCTTGGATCTTTTGAATAGAAGTAGATGTTTGCACTTTTTGCTTAGCATTAGAAATTACTGACCAAAGATGAAAGTGCGGACTGCGCAGCTTTGGCAAGACCTCAAACGCAGAGGATTGTTATTGTTGTTTTGGAAGATCATGGTGCAATGTACTCTTGTAGCGTGATAAAACATCAAACATTTTGATGAGTGCACGACTCATATAGGCGTCCATGATTTTCTTAATTAATTGAACTAATGCAGCGTTTTTTATCGAGCGCGTTTCCTGACATGAGTTCTAAACACTTACAAATCTGTAATGTTTTCAGAAAGTCGGATTAAATTGAGTTTTGGCATTTTGCAAAGATAAGCACTTGACTGCCTATCTAAACAACTCGCAATCTCTTGTTATTGATTTCCAGATACTCTGTCTTCCGCAAAATTAAAAGAGATTGTGATCGGTACATTTACCTTTCCATATTCTAACAGTTGCCGCCCGTTACAAATTTGTAAATCGTTCTATTTTTACTGCTCAAAAATAAAAAATAATTGCAATTTTATACCAAACGTTCCATTTGCAATTGTATTTTGACAGAAGTAAAGAAAACGTTACTTCGATATAAGTAGGTCGACTGTGCAATGTACGTTTTATTTAGAAAACGTCTACCTCTACACTGGCACACAACAAAAGTATGTTTGTGCTTTTACTAACTCTTGTCTTCTGTTTTGTAAGTAAAACAGCATTTGCGTGAAAGTAGGCGCTGCATGGAAAGCTGTGCATTGTTGAACAAGTTGCTTTCACAAGCGGAAAACCATTGGAAAAAATGGATTTTCTCATGAAGCAAGCTCTTGGAGGTTTGTGCTTAAGTTTTAATGAGATGGTGATATGCGCAGCATAACTTATAAACGAATTTACTCTCAAAACCAATGTAATCGCGTTGTTTACAAAAATCGCAGCATTGCTTCGCATGACAAAACATATTTCCTGCTTTGTATTTACCTAAACTTGTTGACTCCAAAATTAGCGTTTTGAAGTTTTGACTACAAATTCACAACAATATTTTTTGCAAAACCTGTTTCATGTTGGCCTTTGAGATTTAATTTAAATCCCCATTTGAATGAATTTAATTTGTAATTAGACACGAAGTCCATAGTACAAGCACACACTGCCTGCACAATGCAGGTTGATAAAAACAGATAAAACAGATCATTTTACAACGGGTTTATTAAACGTTTTGAAGTATCACATTTTATGTACGCTTGTACTATTCCTCAGAACATTGATAAAAAGTCGCCTTAAACCAGAATATTCAAATTCTGTTAAGGTGTAGTTCCCCGTAGCGACCACTTCACATTGGCTCTTTTCAAAGATACAAACTTTTTCTCTTCAATAGGTCTCACAATTTTCAAAGGCTATTATGGTTGTTGTTTTTCCAGAACGACTTGAAATATTTTGTTTGGACAGATGGAAGGATACTGAAAACAGCTGAAGGATAGAATAGCGGCAAATTCACAATAATCATTTTGTCCAGGCACAATGTGATATCTCAAATTTGATGCTTATTTTGAATCTCACGCTTCTTTAAAATGTATGCTTTTAGTGCAAAGAAGATCAAATCCCTAAAAATCGTTTTGAGCCGGAGACAAGATATAAATGTTTACCAGATTTCAACTTTCTGTCTGCAATTTATTTCCTTGATCCTTAAGACAAACGTAAGCGTTGCGGTTAAAATTTTTGATTGCAAAAATGTGTGCTGATGGTAAAGTCAACCCCACGTTGTTTGCAAGAATGTACATAATTTCTGGCCGAAAAAACGAGGACCAACTCATGAAAACATCTGGTAAAAATCCATGCTTTCTTTTCTGAAATCTTCTTATTCCAGCAGTGTCAAGATAATGAACGTTGCTATTCTCAATGTACTTATGAAAATTTACTCGCTGAAAATTAGATATTTTGTAGATGTATAAAATAAAACAAAAATCTTTGTGTGCCTTTTCTTCTGGCACTGGCAGTCGAAACCCAACTCGATTTTTCAGCCACATTATGGGCTTGTCAAGTATTAAGGATTTCATCATAGCCTGTATAGTAAGAAAAATAAAGGCAATAACTTCGATATATAAGGAAAGGTTAGTCTGGTTTCAGCAGAGGAATCACAGAAGGTGATCATCCCTCTTTTCCGATCCAGTTCAAGAGCTCATGTCGCCGATTCCGGATCGATAATATAACAGCTGTTGAGAGTATAGCGATGCAGTGAGCGCGAGATTAATTAGAATCAGTCAAACTAGTGCATAGTTGGTAATAGTCTCTGTATCAGTATTGCGGCAATGTTTATTTTTTTAAATCTTGAAAACCGTTTTCAACCTGTTGTGGATCCACATTTCCTGAAAAACTTTTGGTAATTCACGATGGTTTCTGAAAGGTTACTGGAACTTACCGATTCCACCCGTACAACATTGCGGCCTTTTCCAGGAAATGCTTTGGCAAGAGTTGTAGCTGTTTTTTAACATTTGAAGGCCATTAATGGTTTTGTCTTTCTTGTTTATTAATCCGAGAGTTCCAGTGGCTGTCTCTACTATCACCGTAGATAACCGTTGAAAAGCACTTTCAAAAAGCTTTCTGCAAATTATTAACTTTTCTTTAATTTGAAACAAGACCTGTATTCGTTTTACCTTCCACACTGTACAAGCCAAATTAATGCTCAACAAGACCTGCGTGTGTAAATCTGGCGAGCAGGGAGCGTCGAATTGGTATTTCCAGTTTGCCTGAGGACGTGCAGAGAAAATCGTGAGATTACGCTGTTGACATCTTGGGTATTTGAAGCTGAACAGATGGCGAGCTGAAAAAAGTGCACACCTTTTCTGCCGTCGAAGTTCCTGTTCACTGCCAGTTTCTGGCAATGACAAACATGAGATGAGATTATTGCCGTTCTCAGGCCAGTAACCAGCTTTGGTCACCAGGGTGGGCGAATAGTTTTCTGAGAGGGGCCCAAAATTTTAAACTATGTCCAACACATTTTCCCAGGGGAGGAAAAAGAAATTTTAGGGGTATTTCGCCCCCCCTGCCACCCCTAGTTACGACCTGGTCGTTTTTACGTGACAGTTGTATCGTTTCGTAGGTTAAATAACCTGGCAGCGTATGAGTGAATTGTGGATTCAAGAATAATTTGCAAAGTTGTTAAACCAAAGAATGAATAATATTCACGAGCAGAAAACGCAGAACAGTGCTTTTCAAAGTATTTGTATGAGGCTATCCAAACTCTTATGAAGGGTTTTAATGCATTACTCATTTCAAACGAAAAGCAACGTCTGACAATGCGAGAAACAGACTATAATAATTATGGTCTTGCTCTATTTCGTCATTAACAAGCATATTAACAACGTTGAAAATGTCCATGGTACAGCCAAAAGCCATTGCTTCACAGATTCTCAATTATTTTATGTTTGGCAAAGCCAAAAACCACTATTCCACTGAAACCTACTTGTTTTGTGCTATAGCCAATACATTGCGTCAATGAGTCTTACTTATTTGCATTTTTCACATAACGCTGCTGTGCCTCTCCCAACATTCTTATTTTTACTATTAGTCTCTTGGGATTCAGTGACCCTGACCTGAGAGCCTGCAAATTATAGGAAGATGTTTCGTCATGGAGTCGTTTTTATGACTTTTTCATCAGCTGTAGATTCGAGTCTGCCGTACTTGCATTTTTGGATTGGACGAATGCTGGTGAAGCGGTTTTGTGATAATTTTTGCAAATGTTTCCTCATGATCTCAATGAAAATTTGATTACTATGTAAGCCACTTATTTATAGGAAGAGCCAAATTCCTTGCAAATTTTGCATCAATAACGCTCGACCTTTGTCCACTTCTTTAAATAAATTACAGTGTAATTTGCTCTAACACATCCTTTTAAGTTGTTTTCTGTTACTCCGTGTACAGATCAATGGCATGTCAGTACAAACTGCAAAAGTAAAAGATGCAATTAAGTTACATGAAAAATTTAAACACGGATGTTAGTAGTCAATAGAGTTTATTTATCTAAAGGTTGCATATGTCATTAAAATTAAGTAAAGAGGCTTAACTTTTTATGTTAAAAAGTGAAGGTACTTGAATTGACCTCATTCAAAGTCGTCGGCAAGATTTTATCAGGGTTGAGGTCACATTACAGAATTTCTTTTAGGAAAACCAAATAAAGGAAAATAAATTATACAGCTTGTAAAGCATGTTAGTAGATCAAGTCATCACTCATCAGACTTTGGAGCACAGCAAAAAATGTGTCAACGCATAGAAAAAAGGTGGAATTGCTGTCTAATGGGGCGTTCTCTTTTTTGTCTCATCTAGCACACAGTAATTAATCAAAATACTACACAAAAGACATTTGACATTTTCTAGACGTGTTTTTGCTCATTTTTACCTCAGTTTGTAAGAACATTTTTATAAGGTGAAGCGCCAAAGCTACTACCAATAAAACACTAGTACGAAACAAAAGCATTAAGCCTACATTTTATGCATTCCCACATTCCCAAATTACACCACTGGGACGAAATCACATACAGTTTACTATAAAATTATATATTAATTATGCCTAAGTGCCTTGTGGATATGACATTTGACAAACAGAAGAGACATTGCAAGAGACGAATAAAAGATGTAGTAAAAAATCGCAAAGGATTAATTTAGTTAATTAGACGTAAGCAATATAGAAGTACAGAGTAAAAATATCACGACTAGGGTTGCTACGACCTGACACGCCCCTCCGGCAGGGCAAAAACCACAGGTCACCGTTTACCTGGAATGGCCACAAAGACTAAAAGGCGAAAACAAAAACACAAACATAACTTCCATATTTTACAAAGTTTTCAAAATGCTATATGATTGTGGATACGCGGCCCTTCTCCAGTCCTGGGCCTCAATCAGTTAGCTCGGTGGGCGGTTGGTCCTCTCCTGGTTACGACACTGTAAATCAGGGGTGACGAACATGCGGCTCCGCAAAAGAATTTCGTGCGGCCCGCGAAGCATTCAGGCGAGACCAGCAGTCTTGAACTTTCTTTGACCCGCTTCTAATCTTTGC
>JGI24021J15306_10004958_pt1 | contig 15657 bp, 16 predicted proteins | sample Ectturendosymbi1_FD_15306 | JGI IMG/M metagenome (IMG submission 15306)
ATCACATTTGGAGAAGATGACTTTCCAAATGCAGCTTCAAAAGCACTTCCTAGGACTAATTCCATTATGTGGTGCCTACAAGCCAAATGGAGTAAACTTTTCCCAAGCTTTTTCGCCAGGAGCACACACACACCAGCATGATGACCAGTATTCGATGCAGTAGTATCAAAAGGCATGGCACTCACCAGATCAGATATACCCCAATCTGCAATTGTATTAAAAACTGCTGTTGCTACCATTTCTCCTGTGCCAGAAACAAGCTTTGGCACTCCCAGAAGCTTAGAAATACCATGCCCAGAAACAAGCATGGGTAAGCAGTCAACATGCTTCTTCCCCACTAGATCTTCAATAAGCTTCCCATCCCAATGGACCGTCAAAGGTTTGTAGGATGAAAATGCTCTTTAATTTCTTGGACAGCATTAAGCCGGTAATCAGTTCTCTTACGTTTCTCTCTTACCAACAGATGAACGACTAAGAACAAAATGGGGTGGGTTCTGACCTACACTAGCTAAAGCTTTTGAGAGAATGTAAACAGCATTTCTGTCAGAAACACCAGTGCGATCCAGAGCTGCTGCTAGACCAGATGTCATGATATTTTTAGCTTTTTCAGTTTGGCGTGCCTTTTTTGGATTTGAAGGCTTTGAATCAGAAACGGGGGGATATTCTTCATCAGTTTCCTCACCACTTGTAGAACTGAATTTGATCTGGTTTCTGTCAACATGTGATGGGCCGGGTTGCTCCAATGTTATATTGTAGTCTGCTTGAGAAAATTTCCTGTTTTTAGCCCTTTTTCTTTATTCGCCACCGTTTTGTCAACTCCTCCCATACTTCCACGACGACCTTCTTCTCACTGAGCAAGAAGAAATTGTTTGTCCTCTTCAATTTTCATCACCTGCAATGCATCCTGAGCAGCCATATCAATTAAGTTGTCCAGATACTTTAAAAAATTTGCTTCATCATACCTTTGTTTTTTTTCTTGTCGATTTCTAGTTTTCTTCAAAGTTTTCCATTTTTCATGGAGCTTCTCTACTTTAGTGATCAAGTGTTTCTTTGCTCTGATTGGAATCCTTGCCTGTTTCCAGAAAGGAATGGCAGCTTCAACTGCAGCAGTTGATGCTTTACGAATAGTTTGTTTCAAAATGACATGGTAGTAAAAGAATACCTTTAAGATCTGACTGTTAGAAGGAAGCTTAGAGCCCCGTATTTCAGATTCTGACGCACCAAGTAAATACAAGGAATATTTCTGCCTTGTTGCTGCTGACATCTTGAAAGTTACTAAAGCTAAGTGGAAGTAAGTTGTCTTAATGTAGGGTATGTATGCTGCAGAAACAATAAATTCTCAAAGCTTAACCAGAAAGAAGCTGCACATGAAAACTTGTCAATACTAACAGCATCTGGATGACACATCAATACTAGTAGCACCATCTGGATGACGCAAACAAGTGTTGGCTAGTCATCTGCCCTACTAAGGCTTTCACCACAAGGCAACTTGCCAGTCGCTAATGGAAATGACATGGTCATTACGTGAAGCGAGCCTACTGCCACCGTCTATGCGTTAACAATGACACAATGTGACCAAATAATGAAGAAATACTTTCTGGTATAAACTGCTGGGCTTCGCTGAACATATGGTTTGTTTGATCTATCAGGTCTTTGTGCCACCTCTAAACCTTGTCATATTTAAAAAATATTTTTCACAATGCTTTTTTTTATGACTCGTCACATTTTTAGAGGATGGCAGATAAAAATGTTACAAATTTTTTTTCCCATATATCGGTGAGCCACCGTAATGTGGCCTGTCCAGCGTAATGTTTGACATTAATGGATGGGGGTAAGGGAAAGCTTCACGTGCAGTGCTGCCATTGGCCTGCCACCAGTGCAGCATTCATTGTGAAACCAGCCATGTGGCTCCTGGCACAGAGTAAGTGGAAATAGGCACCCACAGACCACTCGTGACACTCCAAAGGGAGTACAAAGCAAGTATAATGAAACTTTCTTTTCTTTTCTAAACCTTGTGAGCAAATGATTGTATAATATTAGGCGTTGGCATTATGAAAACCTGATATGTATTTTATCTTTGTTTGGTGTGAACCATGATGTGTGCCCATATGTACAGTAAGATACATGTCAACGGCAAAGTTACAGAAATCATGGGTTCACAGGGTTGTTATTTTTTGAAGTGACAAAAATAATTTTTGCTGGCAATATTTTCCAATATTTAGTTGTTATTAACCAAAAATTAAATGTATCAGCAGTAGTAACTTTTTTCAAACAGGATTAGTAAAATAGGCAATTTTATTTACAAAAAAGTTATGGTATTGGCAACTATGCTTATATTAATGCAGTTATACACTGTCAATTATTTACTAATGTGGTTGATGAATTAGTATAAAAATTTCTGCCAGTATATTCTTTGCTTTGATCGTTGAAGTGCATGGTTATAACATTGATCAGTATTCATTTTGATTCATTGCAGACGCTGACTGCTCCTGACTTACAGACTCATGAGTTTGTCAGCCTTGCATTTTCTCCAGATTCTAAATACTTGATTGCACAAGGTGGAAAACCTGAATGGATGCTTGTGTATTGGGCTTGGGAAAAATCAAAGGTTATGGCTACAATGAAAACTACTAACCAAGCTGGGCAGCCTGTTTACCAGGTGTGATGATACTATAAAATGTCTCTGACTGTGAAATTGTGTATTTGTTAACTGCTTACTTGCAGTTAAGGATGATGCAATAGCCGAGTTACTCAGTACATGTTGCATTATATTATGCTTCTTCTAGCGCACCTATATATGCAGAAAAAAGTATTAGTATGGTTTCAATATGCCATGCAGAAAGTGAATGTGATAGCTTTCAGTGTGCATGCAGTGAGGCACAGATAATGATGTGTTAATCTTATTCAAGGTCAGCTTCAATCCTCAAGATAACACTCAAATATGTGTGGTTGGAAACCATATATTTAAACTTTTTCGCTATGCTGAAGGAAACCTGAAGCAATTTGGATTTCAGAAGATGGAACCTCTAAATTTTTTGTCACATGCTTGGGTGAATTTATGTGTTTTTTAATGGTATGTGTTTAATGGTTTTAAGAAAAGGATTGGTGAAACTGAAGACAATTTTGTTGACAATCGATTCTTCGCATGTAAGATTATATAATTTTCTTTCTTGTAATGTGATTTAGTTGCTTCCTGCTTAAGTTTGTGCCAAGCACCAGTAAACTTGATCAAGGGAAAGAATTAACTTCTACTCATTGATAAATGCTGTATGAACCTGATATTCTTTTTGTGATTGTGGACTCAACTATGACAGGTTTCTGATGAGAGAGTTGTAGCTGGCAGCGACACAGGCAGATTGCTTCTGTTTGAAAACGGCGAATTGAAAGGCGAGTTTCAAACTGCTGCACCGTCTGGATCAACTGCTGAGACCAACAGCGTTCGGTAAATTAAGATGTGGTTAATCGAATGAAAACGATCTAGGGCATAATTTTTCAAAGATTGGCTTTAAGACGTTGAATAAATTCGTTTTGTGTTAGCGCAAAGTGAATTATTCATTGGGAAAAACTCAAATTTACCCCCTTTACAAAACTGCATAACACCAAAGAGGTAAAAACTTAAGTGATGTTTGACTAACTCAAACTTGATATTTGATTGACCGTTGAATGTCTCGCATTCGGCTACACGTTTTACTCTCCAATAGCATAAGTGTCAGATTTACTGACTCTAAATATGGAACAACACTACGGTTTCTAATGGAAAAGTTCTTCAGTTTTGTGAAAAATAACTATTTTGTAATTCGCAAAATTGCTGATCGAAAATGTTAGTTATACCAATACAACAACAACTATTTGAGTCAGAGTTGCACCAGTTCAGCAAGTATCGGAAGAGTGTTTGGCTATCAGGTGGCTGAATGACGAAACGCTTTTTGCTTAAATCACCTGATTTCATGAGGTACTCCTTTGCGTTCCAAAAATCAAGAGCAGCAGGACTCAAGGACTGCGGTTGCTGTTAACGTGATTTCAATACCACACGATTTTTTCACGTTTATTTCATTGGCTTCGTATCCAGCACCTCATACGTCAGTTTTCGATTTTGTGCAGTGTGCGTGTTGGTCGCTTGCACATGTAACAGTAGTCCTGTTTTTTTTGCTGTTTAAAACGACGTTGGGTTTTAGAGCAAGTGTCAACATGATCCCAGAAGATCCGGCTGCGGCCTCAGGAAGCGCTGCTGCCTCGCGGATCACTTCAGTCGTTGCTTACTCAAAAGGATTTGCTTGTGCTGGAGGTATTGGGACGGTGCATTTGTTTGAAAAAACTGATGAAAAGGACTTCTTTCGCAAAACTAGAATTATTAAGGTAAAAAATGGAGTGGTTAAGAAAGTTTTTGGAGTGATTGGCTAGAGCTTTTGGAGCGGTTAAGGTTGTTGCTGAAAACCTCAACTTGACGATTGTCTTTGCATTCAACTTTTGTCACCCGTTTGTTGCTAATACACACTTTTTGTACACGCTTAAGGTGCTTGATGGTTAATCACAAAATAAATCTGTAGTGCCGCATCTTTTTTGTGTGTGCGGAGCCTTTTGAAACAAGCCAGTGTTTTAATATCACGGACCATGAACTACAACTGTTGTTTTCTTTTGATAGATCCCACCAGACCCGCATAGCACAGATCCCACACAAGCGGAGAACCAAGCAATTGTTGCTCTTACTGTTAGTCCTAGTGAAGAGATGCTTGTCGCAGCCACTGACCACAGCCAAATTTATGGGATCGCTCTGTCATCTGCAGATCTTGGGAAAGGTAATGGTAGGTGTTACGTGTCATTTAGGTGTGAGTTTGATTGTGTTTGCTGCATAAAAGTCACAAGCTCCGAAAAGCGTAATGAGTCCAAGAGTGTTAATTCATTGATTAAGTAAAGATATTGTAAACGGGTGCGCCATTTAAATCATGTGAGTGTCCAAGATCCGGAATCTTAGAAATAATTTTACGATACAGATCCTCTAGAGCTCAAATCCCCAGTTACTGGTCTGTGAGGCCTTGGTTTCCAAGGTAACCTGTCGCTTTCGCCCGACCCCCTGAACCGAGTTCGAAAGGACGAGTTTACTAGCAAATATTTTGTCTTGTAAATATAGCTGCGTGATACTCGAATGCCGAATGCATTTGTCACGTTTTATCTAGCTTCAACAGCCAAACCGTGATGTTTTTGATCATGTAAGGAGAATCAAAATTTGTATATTTTTTAAAGATGTATAGTCTTATTTTTTAAGAGAATGGAGATTATGACTGCAAACAAGTGTTCTAGCCAATGTGCTTGTAAGACTGAAAAGTTTTTTTGTAACATGTTGTGCTGAACAGCTTTGGTTCGTGCCTTTTCGTACACCCACCAATTTGTTGCGTTTCTAGGAGAGCAAGCATCTTTTGAACCACTGACGCATTCTTTCCATAGCAACAGCATTACGGGTTTGGACGTTTGCATTCGCAAACCGCTGATAGCAACGTGCTCTCTCGACCATTCCGTTCGCATATGGAATTACGAAACGAAGTAATCGACATTTTGTACACATACAGTAATTTCCATATCGTAAGGTTCCCAAATTGTGAAGATTTGTTGCGTTCAAGCGGTTTTTACGATATCATTATTCTCATGAAATTGCCTTGTTGCTGTGTAGACAGTCTGCAAAAATGCAGTTTGTTGTGGCGTTTTTGTATAGTTACATGGTAATTCTTTTCAAAGATTGAATGATTTTGATCTAATTGCCAAATGGTTGGCTTTGCATTTTCAGCACACTTGAGTTGTACAAAGTCTTCCAGGAAGAAGCCTACAGCATCGCTATGCACCCGTCAGGTCTATACATTTTGGTCGGGTTCAGTGACAAGCTCCGTCTGATGAACATCTTGATTGATGATATTCGAATATTTAAAGAGTTTACCATTCGTGGATGCAAGGAGGTTTGTCATTTGATGGGCAGGGTGGTTGTGCTATGAAGGCGCATTTGTATCGCGCTTCCAAACTTCCGTTTTTTTTATAAAGCATTATTCGTGTAGACAGTGATGATGCTCAAAGTATGTACCGGTAATTTTTAGCCTGATTTATGGCATATTTTCTTCAGCCACGTCATGATAGGTTTTAATGTGAGTCTACGACTTTTTTGCAGTGCGCTTTCAGCAATGGTGGTCATCTTTTCGCCGCCGTGCACGGGAATGTTATACAGGTTTACTCCTCAACGACTTTTGAAAATGTGTCGAATTTGAAAGGACACAATGGCAAGGTATTGCCGCTTTTAGTATTTTCTGGTTTTGTTACTGTTTATAGTGGTCTTGAACAGCTCGCTGAGGATGTGGTAAGTCACGATAACTATGAGGTGGAGCCGTAAAATGTCTACATGTTTGATGTTTTCCAGAAACGGCTTACGCGAAATATATGAGTACGTTTGGGCATTTACCGCTTAACATCTTGATGGTGTGCGTATGCTGGATACAATCAGACTACCTTCATGTTCAAAGTCAAAACTCAATCTCCCTTTTTTGGCTGAAACCTTAACATTTAAAATTGTTGGAGTAGTTTCATTGAGCAATGCTGGTCATTTGAAGTTCACCACTTGTTGAAAACGTCACCGGACAAAACCGTTTTTTTGCGATTGCTTGGGTTCATACCAGGACGCTTTGACCGAGAAAGATTGCAAGTTGCAACAAAATCGTCGTTTTCGACAATATCATCGCTTGGTTACTGTCTACGGTCTTGCGAGTTTTTGTTCATGGACTTTTCTTTACATTTTACTTACGTACTGTAATTGGCTCACTTCATTAGCCTCAGAATTTGTGATTGCTAATATAAGCGTGGGCAGCTTTCAATACATTGGTTGATAGCCTGTGACCTTCTCGGCTTGTCGCAGGTGCGCGCAGTGGTGTGGAGTGCAGATGACAGCAAACTGATCTCGAGTGGAATGGAAGGAGCAGTTTACGAGTGGTCACCAACCATCGCAAAAAGAGTTAACGAGAATGTTTTGAAAACCTGTGCTTACTCCGGTATCTCTGTGTCACCCAGCGGCAAACAAACTTATGCCGTCGGTTCTGACAAAACCATCAAAGAAATCGCCGATTCGCAGGTTTAGCAGCTTTTCCGTTTTACGTTGATTGCTCGTTAGTTTTCACAATGTTTTAATGTTTATGATGTTTGTCGTTTGAATTTGCATACTACTCCGGAACGTAGGTGGTTATCAAAAGTTTTCCTGGTGAACTACTGTAAATGTTTGCATTTTGGCAACGTTCCACCAACTGTTTGACAATCTGACATTGCCACGACGGTGATTTATTCAGTTTAACAGAACAGCAGCAAAGCGCCACATTTTAAAATACAATTTGTGGGATTAGTGATGCGTTTCACCAAAACTTTTTTCAGAGCCAGAGCTTGTCTGGAAATAAGTTATTGACATGAATAGAAAAACCTTACCAGGTTACTCTGAAGCACGTCACTGTTGCAACAGTTGGCTTTTCTTTTTTTGTTTTGGATATGAGGAGGTTCGTTGCAAATCGTTACTTTGTTTAGTTTAATCTCCCACGGGAAATAAAGCCAGGAGGTTTGACCGTAAAAACATTTTGTTCAAATTGCGGGGCTTTTGGAACTGAAGATACGTGAATAAATTAGGGGAACTGAAGATTCCGTGACAACGGTGAAATTTTTTTTCCATATAACAGTGTGTACTGATATTTGTGCTGCTGGCTCGATAGTGGCAGGATTTGAATTAAAGATGTGGGCATTCAAGAATCACGACAGATAGTATAAAGTAAAGAGCATGAAGATACTGAAACACAAAAAATAAGCACAGCTTCCCAGAAAAATTTTGGAGTGCCCTTATTATTGGAGAGTTTGAATTGCTAAAAAACAAAACGAATTTTGAGATTTAATTGCCCTTAGGTCTGAAAAAAGCTGGTGTATAAGTAAAAGTTTCATATTATGTAGGGTGGCACGTGTAGAGAGATTGTGCATCAAACAAGTGAAAAATGTAAGCAGAAAAAATAAACGCTATGCTGTTTCCCTTCTCTTGTCCTTTTCAGTGTCTTTTGCGAAATCGTTTAATTACGTGTTAGAACACAGACCCTGATGATAACCGGTTAGAAGAGCAGTAGTGTGGACTAAATACTATGTTAAAAATCTCATTTTTAGACAACAGTTGCATCAAGTTGTTAAGAACATTGCATTGGGATTTCGAAGATGTCAACTATTCCAGAGCTTCAAAAACGCAAATAGTAGAAAATAAAAGCATCTTGTTATTGAGAAATACGAAATGTATTTCGCTGTTCGGGCATTATCATTTGTTTTCGTTACATTGCCAAGTTAACGTACAAAGAAATTGCCTCTAAAACTGGAACAGACTAATACAAGTTGCAGTCATCTCCGCACCGACTGAAAAACAAACAGTTTTCTGAAGAAACGAATAGCGGCTGGAATTGCGAGGTTGTCCGACTTTACAACAGAAGGCGCAGCGATAGTTGTGTTGTCTTTAACGTTTCTTTTCGTGTTCAAAGCGTCGAGCGCAATCGAGAATCAGCCTCACGGTGCTGTTGCAGATTCTCCGCACAGTCGATGCGAGTGGAATGGTCTTGACCCAAGTGGCGATGTCGCACAGCGGAAGAATGCTCTTCTGCGGCACGATGTCCGGCGCAGTGCGCTCCATCAAATTCCCTTTGACCGATGCAAGTGAGTGGCTCGAGCATCAAGCGCACAGCGGCCAGATCACCAAGGTAAGTGATGTGACGCCATTCGTCTTTGGCCAACGTTGTTGCCCATGACCGCAATGTAGGGTCTCCTGTCTGATCCTCTCGTACTCCCGGTTATGTTTAGATTAAATGGCAGGCCCGAAGTGTCTTTTAATTTGTATCGCTGTGATACAAATGTTTGTATATATATATATGTTCATGAGACTGCACGCTAGTGTGTAGCGCTTCTCACATCGTTTCCAACTCAACTTAGATTTGCAGAGTAACGAAGATACTTCCGTGGGTCGCAGGAGGCAACTGAAAAAAAAGATTATTTTCTAGTCGATTTTGTACAAACATGTTTTTATTTCTGCAAAGTTTTGATTTACGCAGATGAAAATGACGTACGATGACCAGTACCTCATCACTGCATCGGATGACGCATGTTTGATGATATGGCGAGTATGGGACAAGGAAGGCAGGGGTGTCAAGCATGACCGTGAAGTTCCATACGCGGAGGAAATCCTCATTACGAAATCGGATCTGGAAGAGAAAGTTAGTTTAGACTTTGGGGGCCACCAACAATTTCGAAACTGAGAGGTGCCTTGGGTACCGATTAATGTGAATGGTTACCAGTCCGATGCACACTTGTGAAATAAAAAACACTTGCTCAATATACCTTTCATTATGTTATTATTAATTATTAGCGATATTCATCTATGTGCAGATACCGATCATGTTAATGTTACTTTTAAAACAGGCCCGCGAGCGACCCAGGTGGTCGTTGCGGGCGACTCGATGCCCGTGGGTACCACGTTGATGACCCCTGGTCTAGACAGTTGTTATTTACTTTATCTTCTACGTGTTTTTAAAGCCACGTGTGCCAGGATTGTTCCCCACTAGCAGTGTTGCGGTAATGTGTCAGTGTTTTTGCGAATGCAAAAATCACCCCTTTGTGCTTGAACGTGCGACTTGTCCCCCCCGCCTGTCGTCGCTTCGGCGATAAACATGTTTTTGGTTCTTGTTTTATTAGAATCAGTTGATGTCCGAGTTGAAAACAAGAGTTGAGGAGCTGAAGATGGAAAATGAATACCAGCTCCGACTGAAAGATATGAATTACAACGAAAAGATTAAAGAACTTACGGAAAAGTTCATACAGGTGCTCGCCCTAGCAATCATAAATATATTCTCCTAAGAGGAACTATATGCTGTGACTTGAGCCATCGCGTGACAATTTTATTTTTGCTTAGGTCTAAGTAATTTTTGCGTTAAAACTTTTGTATATTATGTGTGTGTAATTGGCAGGCTGTTCAATTTGCAGGAGATGGAGAGTTTAAAAACGAAAAATCAAGTCTTGAAAACTGAAAAGGAAAAAGAAATCGCAAAACATGAAGAGGAACTGGGTGAAGTTGTTGATAAACACTCAAAAGATATGCAAGACCTTGGTAAGTGAACTTTGTAACCTTTGGCGCGAAACCTAAGAGCTTTGCTAAGTCATGTCATAGAAATCGTGGTTGAGGATGAATGCTATAGGTGCAGCTACAGTCGAATTTCTTGTTTTTTGGTGATTTCATCTCTTTGCTGCTTTTCCTAGTATTTTAACATTTCAATTGTTTTGTTTTTATAGTTCGTCAAAGAGGCTTCAAAGGTTTACACTTTGATAAGCTTTTAGGTTTCCCGGGAAACTTTCTGCAGTCTTGGTTGTTTTAGGCCTACTGAATTGCGACCGATATGTCAGTGCTTCAGAAAACGTTTCAAACATTTACTTGTTTTTCAAAGAATCAACGAACAACCAGAAGCTTATGTTAGAATACGAGAAGTATCAGGAATTGCAAGCCAAGTCACAGCGAATGCAAGAAGATTATGAACGGCAGCTGCAGGAGGCTGACGAAGGCAAGGAGCAAGCACTGGAGGAACTTACTGAATACTACGAAAACAAACTGCAGGAGAAAAGCTCGCAACTTGAGCAGGTGAGTTATTCAGTTTTCTTCATTCAGGTTTTATCTTCACAGCTGTCGCCAGCGGTGGAATGGTTGTGCTTGGCTTCGGCACTCCTATTGCAGATGTTATCTCACATTTTGTGATCAAAGTATTAAAATTGAAAGGTGTAATTTGGTGATAGGATGTGGTGATGACCTTTTTGATCTCTACCTGAACATTTGAACGAGTTTTGGGCAAAAGTGGGGAAAATTTGTTATCTCTTCTTGTTTTCCCTGTCAAGTTCTGTTTCACTACAACAGCTTCGACTGCAGTTATAAATGTTATCCCCCTCCATTTGTGGTCTCCCCCCTACAACAACTAAAACCTGGCGACGCAACAGGTTATCTTATTTTGACAACTCTCTTGGTTTTGAAAAGAAGTGGTTGTTATTTTATTGTTGCACCCTCGGACACCGGCATCCTTGTCCGAAGCGTTTGAAAAGCTTAAATTAAATTGGAATCTGGGAAGAACTAGAAAAAACTAATTCTGATTACGTTGTTTAACACTCTGCTCATTAAATTCCATTCCTTTCACGAGTTTTGTGTTTCGCATTTAATCACTTGAAACGTTTACAAGATAAAATGGCAGTAGCTTTCTTACCTCTATTATTTAATAGCTACCCTCTCGAGAATGCTGACAAAGACAATAATTCGGAAAGCTGCAGACTTGTTTTATGTTTTTTGTGGCTGTAATCTAAATTGAAAAGGTAACAACGCGGATCATCTCTTCGGTTTTTGTCAGGCGTAACATAAAGAAAGCAAACTCTTTTTGCCGCTCTCGTAATTAAATGGCATCAAAGCGATTTTGTTGACATAGTAGTGTGTTTCCAATTGTTTTCATTATTTTTTGGAAAGGTGTCCTTATTTTAATTGCTTGTTCATGCTTGTGTCAAAACATGCAAGATAGGTGTGGCGTCATATACTGAGTCTCACCGGCCAACGTGTTGATTTCCTTGGTTCGACATCGGACTTTGGAGTAAAAATTCTTGTTGGTTTTGATTAAAAACGCTTTGGCGCTTTCAGGCGAACGACGAGGCGCGACAACAACAGCGCGAATACGAAGAAACCAAGCGACAGATCGAGGAGGACGCCGACCGCGAGATCCTCGACATAAAGAACAAATATGAACACAGACTGCGCGATGAAATTGAAACCAACATGAGGTTGAAAGGAGAATCCGGGATCATGAGAAAGAAGGTGCAGCGGGCGTTTTGCGTTTAGTTTTAACTTATTAGGCAATTGTTCTTTTCAGGCTTTAACTGCAGATTCTCTGGATCTGATGAAGCCACTTGTATGAATTTACTGAAGTCCTCACGTTCACATCTACTATGAAAAAAGTCGTACGTTAGTGGCGTTAACTGGCAAACGGTTGCTTAAATTTACTTTCTACGCCAGTGTTTCCCATCCTTTTTAGTCTTCCGGCACCCTACAGAAAAGAAATATAGTTTGCGGCACCCAGTGGCGAATACATTGCAATTTGCTTTAAGGTTGGACGACATTTTGAATATGTGTATTTTTATGATATGTTGAAAAGCGTATTAGCTTCGCGTTCGCGGCACCTCCGAGTATTGTAAATGTCACGCTTGGGTTGCGTGGAACCCCGGTCGGGAACCACTGTTACACGCTGTTGTGTCTTTCACAGTTCAACAGTCTTAACAAAGAGATCGACAGCAAGAATGAAGAAATCAAGACCATGCAGCAGGACAAGCTCAAACTAGAAAACATTATCAAGTCTCTCGAGAAAGACATTCACGGATTGAAAAAGGAAATTCAGGAAAGAGACGAAACAATTCAAGACAAAGTATGTGCAGAGTCTTCGCTCAAGTTCAACGTCCTAAATCAACCTCTGCAATGTTGTTTTCCATTTCAACACGTGTTTTGAAATGTTTATTTATGAAAGTAAATATCCTGCATGAGCGAACACCGAAAAAGTTGGGCCATCTGACTATTTTTCTTTGATGTCATTCCTTCAGTTGATATTAGACGAGAAATTGTTTCGAAGTGACTCGTGAATGCAATTCTACAAATTGTATTTTTCAGTGGAAACATTAAATCGAAACGAAAAACATATGTTTAGATCTCTTGTTCTTTGAGGATTGCGGTTTGCAGCATCATCTTTGTAGCAATCAGTAAATATTAAGAAACTGAAATTCGCTTATGGTTTGCTTCATGCTTGTTTATCAGGTATGGAGTGATTTCGCGGTTGAAATTATTTTAGCTTTTTTCCTATTATTTCGCTTCCTTCAGGAAAAGCGAATATATGATCTGAAGAAAAAGAACCAGGAGCTTGAAAAGTTCAAGTTTGTCCTTGATTACAAAATTAAGGAGCTGAAAAAGCAAATCGAACCTCGCGAAAACGATATCAAAGCGATGAAGGAGCAAATACAGGTGTGAACGTTGTTTTCTGTAATTTGTTCAGAAGCGAGATCCAGTCGAGAATAGTGCGAGTTTGTTTTTTTACCTGGTTGTTCAGCAAATTGTTCCCTTTTCAGGAAATGGAAAGCGAGCTGGAGCGATTCCACAAGCAGAACACTCAACTCGAGCTCAACATCACTGAGCTCAAGCAGAAGCTGCGAGCAACTGACAAGGAACTCCATTTTGAACGCCAAAAGGTGAGGACTCTAAGGTGTTTTTATAAATAAACACATAAACATCAGGAAAAAGATCAGATAATGATGTTGTAGAGATCGATGTGGGAACCACTGCAGGGTTCTTGGTTGGTTGCGGTGCCAAATGTAGTCGGTCGATTACGATTTCACAGAGATCCCTACCAGCTGAGGAGTCAACCTAGTTTTTGCAGGAGCACGGGTCAATCTCCCAACTAAGAAACCTGACGTCTGGAAGTTGCCAAGCCAAAGCAAGGCGAAACAAAAAACTCTCACCACTTTGTCCGTTAATTACTCTCCAGTGGCACTCTAAGTTGATTGCATCTTTCGATTATACTCTTATATACACAAAACCTCCAATACACTTGAGCGTGAAGTCAGAACAACGTAACGTTAAAACGGTTCGATGTAGAAGTAGAATGACGACCAACAAAAGCGTTGGGCGTTTGCATGCGCCACAGGAAGCAGTGACCAACTGCTGTGATGTAGGTTTGCAGGCTAACGTGTCGACTGTTGGACTGTTCGCAAACAAGTACATGGCGTTGAATCACGAATGGAATACTACTGGGAATTACGCAGGAAGAATACACGAAACATTACAGCACTAATGTATCCGCACGATAATGTTAAGGACCCAACGCGATTGATTAAATCGAGTTACGTGTGGTTTGCTGCAGGAGAGTCTATTTTCCAGGACACCTCCTGACCATCAGCGTTTTGGTATTTGTTTACTTTTACCACCAGAAAATGCTGTTATGCGTGTTGGTTTGACTGAATGACCCTTATTGATGGACGATACACGTTTCGCCAACGTTCACATTGCTGGCTATCTGAATATATTTTGCGGGTAACGTTTACTGGTTGGGTGGAATACACTACAACAACAATGCTGCTGTAAGCTGTAAGAGCAATTTTTAGGCAACGATTGCTGCGTCGCATTCACTTTCCAGTAATAAACTTCTTCCGCGTGCTTTTTCATTTTTTACCTGTACGCGTGCAGCGTGTTTCCGAAAACGAGACAGATTTCGGTTTAAAGACATAAGCATCTCAAAGTTTACAATGCACGGATGCGAATATAGCTGTTGTGCTTAGTTTTTCAAACTCACCCATCATCATCGCGTGGGTTTCATTTCAGGTCCGCGACGCCGAAGCTGTCAATAAGCGAATGAAAACTGACATCCACAACTGCGTTGGTTTTATCCAAGAACCTAAAAAGCTGAAGGAATCGATAAAAACCGTGTACGAGACATACGTGCATGATGACGTGGTAGGTTTTGTGCAAGGTGACCTGTGTTAACATTATTGCAATCCGAAATCATATGACTGTCAGTTGCTTGTCTTGTTTGCCAGGCTTCGTTTGAAATTATCAATTTTTTCGTTTTTTAACTCAGCAACTTCCTGCTGTGTTTAATGTCACGACCCTCTGTACTTTATAAAATGGTTTCTTGCTTCTGACTGAACAGGCGGAGTCTGCAGGCGTCGATGTTGATATTCAGAAGGAATACTCTCGGCAGCGCGAACATCTTGAACGTTCTGTGGCCTCGCTGCGAAAGAAACTTGCCAAGGATACTGAAATCCACCGAGCAGACAACGTGCGCATTATGCAGGTCAGACGTGCTACCTGTCGGCAGTAACTTAACTGCATTTGACGTGCCTCATACGCTGTGCTGTTAATAAAATCGAGACAACGATAGTTTTGGTAGTTTTTTGTGCTTGTATCGTAACAGATGTGTTTAGTGGCGCGTTTTTATGACTAGGATTTGTTTTATCATCTGCAAAATTGAAATAACGGTGTGTACGTATTTGCGCCAGACACTCATTCACAAACACATTTTCTCGCAATAAGGCCTCAAAGGTAGGAATGTTACATTGAACCTGGTGGCTACTAACAGGCTCTCCAGGGCAGGTTGTAAAGAGCTCTGCATACAAAATTATAGGCCACACGCAATCTCTGCATGCATGACTTCGTGAAATTACACCATAACTGTGATGCATACAGGGCGTACAAAAGGAACGAAAAAGTACGTTTTTAACTGCATTTGAACATCGGGGAAACGAGGCTCGCAACTTCTTTGCTACACAATATTGATATCGCAATTGTCTCTGAATGTCTTTGTCATCTGAGAGCTCAGTATCCAGCACAGCCCCAGATCTTTGTATTGGTCAACAGATTTTACATTTTAACCACCCAGTGTCAGTAATGGGATGACTTTGCTTTTTGCCCTCTTAGTCTTAACCCTTTCAATGCTGATTTTAAACAAATCGATTTGCAACTAAGGATAATTTAGACCAGGGGTCTCCAAACTTTTTTGTTCGAGGGCCACATAAGCTGTTACTCAACAGTCCGAGGGCCGGACATCTTACAAAATGTGATTGTTT
>JGI24021J15306_10004959_pt1 | contig 15655 bp, 8 predicted proteins | sample Ectturendosymbi1_FD_15306 | JGI IMG/M metagenome (IMG submission 15306)
ATATGTTTATGTCTCGCAAGTGCCAAGGCAACGACGGTGTCATATTGCGACCAGGAGACTTTTTCGAAGCAAATATGATGAACTCCGTTTTTTTCAGAATTAAGTTTGAGCATATAGCATCCCATCCAGTGTAAGCCCACTGCCATGATCACGATAGGCAAATACTACAATAAACCACGATAATGTCTCAATATATTGCACCCTGCTGACCCCTGAGTAAAAGCAAAATCTCAGGTCTTCCGCTGTGCAAGTTGGGGAAACTTGATCTTTAAAATGCAGCATAGCAGGACTAGACAGGCAAAACAGAAAATTTCCGCCAATCTTGATCATCACTGAAGCAAAAAACTGCCTATGTCTTTGTGTGCAAACGAACTGGGTTTGTCCATCAGGAACTCAAGAGATTTTGTAAAAATGACTGTGACTCGAGTCGATACTGAAGTGTGTGCGACACGGTTGTGTTCGCACACCTTCAGTGTGGGCTTGAATCCAGAAACCTAGATGGAGCTAGCTTAGGCAGTTGTTGGTGCCGTCGGCACGCCAGACGAATCGGCCATAAAGAGCTCGTATTTCCATGTGCATGGAAGTCACTTATATGTGTCGCTTGCTTGGTCTTTCCCTTTATTCTTGCTTTGGTCAACTTTGCTTACATGTAGCGGTTGTGCTAGCGTGACTGCTACAACCGCGTCATTCTGTGAAAAACGTGACTCGAGTTGAGTCGAGTCACAATTTTTCGCAACGTGACTCGAGACGAGTCCGAGTCACCAAAAATCACGAGTCGAGTCGAGTCGAGTCATTGTGTCGAGTCAGCTATCACGGATAAATATACGAACACACAGGTATAAAATTTTTTGTTGAACGTTGGCCGGCAAGTTGGCTTATTTGCGTTCGATGCAACACGGTTTAGCCGGATTATTATGGCTTTTGTAGCTTTTTTTGCATTTTATTTTATTAGGAGGCCTCAAATTACATGCACGATGGATTTCTTTGTAAAAATCTTGCTTGAAAACAGTATTTTCGACGAAATTTTACTACCGAATCTCGCATCCACCAGAAAAGTGTGGATGGAAAAAGAACGGCTCACTTTACTCAGTTGAAACTGTGCGTAAACTAAAATTCTGATGTTAGCGTATATGATGTTGACAAAGGCAACAGTCTGATGTTAAGGAGACTGACTCCAGCTGGAACACTTCTTATGATCGTAGTTTTATTCATTTGTGCAATTTTTGAAATCTGAGAAAGATGCAGATGCAGTAGGCTTATCAATCAATGCAATTGATTAGCAGTAGGCTAAGTAGGCCTAGTGCGACATGTTTTGCACAAGCTATGCAGCTATACCTACATTTAACTTGTGACTGACATGGTCATAACTTCAATTTGTTTGTTATTTTCTTGGGATATTGAATTTTTTGCAGCACATTCTCTGCTTTTATATTTATTAGTATCGTTGGCCTTACTTCATTGATGAATGCAAATCACAACATGTGGACTAATGATCCTTCTAAGATTGATGCTCTTAATGCGTACTTTGCAACATTAAATCCAATGACTGCAAGAATTATTGAAACCAGGAACAGAGTGAAGCATTCATACAGTGATGGTAAGTCCAATTCATTATTTTAACATGCTTGGTTGGTGCGGAAATACGATTAATCAACATGCTTCGCCTCAACGTATAGAGAGTGGATAGGAGGAAGGAAGATATGTTATTCAGCATACTTCAAATTTAAGATTAGCTGTATCACGTTGCCATTGCCAAGAGCCCAATTTCAAAATTGTCCTGTTTCAGTAATTAGCCTACCACGCAAATTCAAATATTTTATGTATGACTAAATGCCTCATTAATGGACGGCAATGATACTTAGAGGCAAGTAAAATCACTCTACTGTGTAGCAAACAGACTCAGGGGCACCTTTTTTCAGTTATCTGCTGTAGTGACACTATACCTGTTCTTTATGCTAATACATGTCTGTTATGTATGGTGTAAGTACACACAGTGTGAGTATAGNATGAAATACCTGTGCATTGCCAACAATAAACCNAGTGAATTTTGCATTACATCCCAAGAATATAGCCTATGTGTTTACCCACACTGAGTTGCTTTTCATTTCATCATGGCATTTACGGCCTTGATTAGAGACAACCAATATGCCCTTGTCCAACAGTGAGCATCTTTTTACNCAACTTTTTTATCTGCTCATGTCTTCTGTCTGATGCTTTTTACAAATCTCCATTTTTTTACCACTATATATATATCGGTCCTGCATGATGATGTCCAAATGNAAATTAGATAGGGTTGATATTTTGCATAGTTTTTTTGCCCTGAGGTATTGAATGTGTGTAGTAACCAACACTTACCCTATGATGCATTGTGCCCAAGTATTTTATACTTGAGTCCCTGTGGTGTGGGCCATGTGTGTAAACCCAGCACTTTCTGCCCACTTCCCAGCAAATTTGAAAAATACATACAGCTCTTATTATGGATAATAACTATAATTAATCAAACAATCCAAGCACAAGGTTCACAACATGTTATGCATATATATCAGGGATTCCCAACCTGTGGTATGCGTACCACTAATGGTACGCGAAAGTCTTCCGAGTGGTACGCAAGTAACTTTAATTTTTTCACAAAGTCCTAGATTCACAGCTTTCTAGTTTACGTATAGGGCTTTGTTTCTCAATAAATATTTTTGCTGTAGCCTGCTATTTCTATTGTATCGTAACATTATGACTTTCGATGCGCTGCTAGCAAATTTATGCCACGCATCGACCAACTAGTGGAAGGCAAACAAAAATCACCCTAATTTTAGGTGATATCTTTTATTGTTATTTTGATGGATATTATTCTTCTAAATAAACTAAGTGAAGAAGTTGTACACGTTGACAATACAGGATGCCCAAGCGGTACGAGATCATGGAAAGTTTGGGAACCCCTGATATATATATGCATCACACATAAATGAAATAATCAAGTAAGCTGGGAATTTTCTGTTGATAATAAAAAAGTGTGGTTTGGCTTATGAATTTTGTTTCACCTAAAAAATGACTTGCAAAAACATTTGGAACCTTGATCATAACAATGTACATGCTTCTGTGAGCTTCCTCATCCAAGTTTTAGCCATTTACTTCACAACCTGATTGTAAAATGCCTTCAGTTTTCTTCCCACTATTCGATGATGAGTGAATGCAGTTACAGCTGGTGCATTGTTTCAGTGTTTGGCATCTCCATGTGCTGACTGTGGTTATCATCTAACACTCGCTGATGCTCTGTACTGCACTACGAATAACCGTTTTTGTGTGATTTGAGAAGTCTTGTGATATGGACAATGAGTCTGATGCAAAATAAATGTTATTATACTATTACTATTATTAAAATGTATCTGCAACATTTGTATAATTGAACAAAAAATACCAATTTCAAAATACTTTAGTCAAGAAGGGCCATATAAATGCTACAATATGTAGCTAAGCTAACAAGCCAACTGATCTTGGCTTTGGCTTGTTTATCATATCTTGTTTGTTTTGTGAGTTTTTTTTTCTATGTGTGTGTGTTTGTTTCCCAAATCAATGAATGAATAATGAAAACCTGATTATGCTACATACTTGGGAAGGTGAAAATATTATTTTGCCTGTGTTGATATTCTGTGCATTCGCTTTTTTATCTTCTTTGTTTTCGTGGATTTTTTTGTATGTGTCTGTTTCCCAAATAAAATGAATGAATGCTAAAATGTCTATAGTAGTGGTGGCCAAACCTGCTCTATGTATGAGCTGCATATCGTAAAACCCAAGTTACAAAGAGCCGTAACATAAAAATCTACAAACACAAATTTATTTGCAATCTATGCTTCTGTGACATCATAATTCTTTTTGGAACAACTTGCAAAAGTAATACTGTATGGCAAGCTAGCTACCACAGTACCATTTTACAATATTTCTACACTTTGCAATAGATATAAAAAATAAAAAACAAATATATATATACATATATAATTTTTCAAAAAGTTCAAAGAGCTGCATGCTAAGATTCGAAGAGCCACATACGGCTCGCGAGCCACAGTTTGGCCACCCCTGGTTTGAAGGAACCTTATTTCATGCAAGCTGCATATTCACAGCGTGCACTATGCTGTTTTCATATGTATGATTCAGCACTAATTGCTACTGTCTCTCCTTACACATCATCTTCTGATGTAACATAAACTTAGCCAAATTATGGATACATGCTTTTAGTTATCGCACGATGTAATTTATTACAACTGCAGTCAATTGGTTGCCAATTGTAGGTTTCCACTTTTGCAAATGAAAACCAATCATTTATCCTGCTGAACTTACTTCACTCTAGTAATCTAGGCTTGCATAATGTGTACACTGTAGAGTATAAAATGGCCTACAGCTGTGTAATGTGCTGAGTTGGAATTCGACTTCCACATAATAGTCATAAGTTTTAGACAAATGTCACCAAGTAAGCAGTAGCTATTGCCTGCAATCTAGCGCAGTATCTCTGTTACTGAGAAAAACTAGGCTATATTTTATTTTAAAAATATCTTGCTGCTTGCATTTATGTTTAAAAGCATGTATCTTCGAATTAGCACATAGCCTAAAAGCTATTGTACTTAGATGTGTGTGAAGAATAACACCCCTATGTTGTTTCAATGTTTGGCATCTTGTGTTGTCTGCGCTTATCAATTAGCACTTGCTCTACTGAGTTATGACTGACTGCCATCTTTGTGTTATTCAGGTACCCATGTGATCTGGACTATGAGTCTGATGCAAAAATTTAAATATATGTTGTGTAAACAAGCAATAATTGAGTGATTGCAGCCCATGATTTCTATTGTTTTTTGCTGTCACAGTGTTAAGCTATACGCAATTGCTTCTTGAGCTTTCCGATCGCAACAATATAAGACTATATGTGAGTGAACTGTCTTGGCTGATTCAAATTTCAATCATAGAACGAATCAGCATTGGTAATTACAGCTTTTTTTCATTACCTACATGTTGAATTAATTGCGATTCATGAGTGATGTGTGCTTAGCTGATTACTGATTTACTTAGCAAAATGTCTTTGTAAAAAGTTCAGATCATGTAATTATATTGAGACATATATAACTTTTATTCAGAAAAAATATGTGTGTTTGAGAATTTATTTATGTTGATTATATATATGAAAGAAATCATTCTTTTCACATGGTCTTGCTGTCTGCCACTATTGCCATGAATGGGGCAAGGATATCGCATTTTAATGAAAACTTACCTTTTTCTATCTTGTGCTGCTGTCCCTGCATATTAGTTCTGGTTACAAATTCAAGGCTGTTCCTTGTGAAATTGCAATTGAAGTTTTTCATCTGCTGATGATTGGGAATACTTTGAGTGGAAGATAAAAGCTTGTCTGGTGTTAATGCAAAGCTTCAGAATCATTCAAAATTTCAGTGTGTGTTTTGTTTTAAATTTGACTACCCTATATCAACCCCAGTTTGGTGAAGACATTATTGAGACCAAAGACTCTTATTCCAAGAGTGGAGCTGAAAATTAATCATTACCAAAACAGAATTTCTGAAGTGGTTCCAGTCTTCAAATTTTTTACTCATTTCAATTTCATGCTGCTGAAGTCACATAGTCTGGAAAGACCTTTGTTGATGGGAAAGTTGGCCAGCACTCTGAAAAAGTTAAGAAACCCTGAATGAAATATTTGTCCCAGAATTAATCTATTCTCTATGTGGGAATTAGTTTCACTACTTTGTTTTCAGAAACATGGAATGCTATGTCAGTGGCTGAACAAGAAGCTGCTGTAAACAAGACCTTCATTTCACCAGATGTCATTGCCAGGTAATGTTTGCATATAGACAATGCAGCAGCAAAACTTATCCACAAACTTGTTAAGATTAAAGTTTTAAGTAACACTGCACTGTTTATCATTCAAAGATCTATTGAGTGTTTTTGTTAGACTTAGCTTTACAAAGCCTATCGCTAACAATTTCACAACGTTGTGTGCTTACAGCATCATCTCAATTGCAGATACAAGCTTACAAACAAAACAGCACTTTCCGATGATATCAAGGCTGTTTTTCCAAGGCTGGTGATCGACAGTGGTCAAGAATTGACAAGAGGTCTTGATAATGAAGAGGTGAGTTTGTTTCTAAAAAATCCAGCTAAAATTCTTGAAAAGCTGGGATTTGCCTTTTGTTCTCAAACGACTGTGTATTAAGCTCAAAGTCATTTGCTCTTTTTTTCCTTAACTTTGCATGCGCTTCGTTTCACAGTACTACATCTTTTGTACTACCTAGAGGTGCTACATCTTTAAGAATTTAGCCATTATGTGTAAGTATTGGTCTGTTAATAAAGTGCTTTCGTTAGAACGTTCTGCTTTACGTGTGTGCCACGAAACTCTAATTTGTTGTGGGGAAAATGACGAGTAGGGTTTTCGACTTCTCGGATTTTTCGAAAAGCGTTGTCAAGCGAAAATTCTGACCCTATTCTTTTCAAGTAACTTCACTCCACAAGTGAAAGAAGCAAGGAATCAATCACAAATTGTTAATAAGAAATCGATTTCGCGTAACACTACGCATCGTCAGTCCTTAAATCTGCAAGCAATGCTAAGAGGTGAAATGTTGGAAGGTTATGGCAAGGGCAGAGAAAGCAAACAATTTCAAGACTGAAGTGAATATATCATAACACCAACTCCGACAACTGAAAACTTGAAATTTCGTCGTACACAAATAATTGTGTTCACTGGAACTTCAAAACTTACTTCAGTGATTTAATAAATCACAGCGGAAGGTGGTAATTAAAACTGAAATTTGTCGCTCTCAGACAATTGTGTCCACTTGAATATCGAAGGTAACTGACAGTTCATTGAGCAAGGCAACGATTCCATTTAAGCTTGAAGCAACNCGCCGAATGATTCAGAATGTCGGCAGAACGCGAAGCAATACGTTGACAANCAAGCTCTAGCGTACGCATGATTTNAAAACGCTGTGACGGATGAAAACAACGTCAGCACGTTAGTGATGAAAAAGGCTAAACGAACAGCGCAGGCCATACAGCAACGTGAAATAAATTTTGTTATATTTTGCGTTCCTCTTTAACCAGTTCCTCACAGTGGACAAGTCTGATACAGAAGGTGTTATGTCGTCACAGTTTCTAAGTTCTAACATAAAAGTTAGCCTGTCATGGTTTTCCTCTCATGAAGATTAGAATAAAAAAGGCTTGGCTGGCAAACGTTCACGAAACATAATAAAACAAAATTACACCGACGTTTCGGTCAGTCGACGACTGGCCTTCATCAGCGCGCAGAACAAGACTCGGCAGTATTCATCGTATTTAAAAGCACAACGCAGTAAAGCAATCATTACAATTTAATCAAGACAGCATGCTCTGGAATTCTCAAACCGAGATTTTGCAACCTATGGACAAGTGATGCACTCACGGCTTAGCCACGTTGTTGTCAGTAGTTACATAATAACGTTGCGCAATGATTAGCAGTGACAGCGAAGTTCTGTCATGCTGTAGAGTAGGTGGTAGCGCCAACAGCTCGCACATATTCATGTACATCAGCGTCATGACATTGGTTTGTCTGGTAATAGGTTGTTTGGCAAAAGACTAAACTTACTTTCATTGCAGTTCTCAGTCTACCAAGGACTGAGTTTCTCGTGATGTGCATAGCAAAAAGTGCATCTTCACAATAGCTTTTACCTTAGATATTATAGCCATGCCGTGGTCAGATGAAAATGATGTTTGACAGAACTTCTACTGCATTCGACTGCGCTAGATTTTTACTGCCTTTCGAGAAGAACTTGCATGACTTCTGCGGGGGGTGGTGGGCGTGTAGCCGCGAATGACGAGTTCTCAGTCAACAACAGCGATGTATAAATGTATTCCTTTTCTATGAAACTCAGTCTTCACCACCGGGCGGCGCCTGATTCTGCGCAGAAGCAATGTTCTGGTAACAGGACCATTGCAGCTTCATATGTTGAAGCTTTTCACCGAACCAATGCATACGGTTTGCTTATAATTTATACCTTCATTTGAAATCATCTTAGTTTTGCCGACCTGCTTTCCAAATGTGCCGGGTTTCTTTGCTGGTTCTGCGTGAAAATTCGCAAAGCATGAAAGGAGAACTGATATTTGCTGAGATCGTGCTTGTCGCCCTGTCGATAGTGTTTTGTTTTCGAGTCAGCCTGGGAGACAATTCAGAGAATACGGGCATCTGACCCACAATAGCGTACTCGTGCTTCCGTACGCCAGTGTGCAAGCGAGACGGCAGTTGTTTTCTTTCAGAATTTCTGCATCACATTACTCAACTTTGCGACTGTTTTATGGAAGAAAACATTTAAGCAATCTCTTCCCTGTTCCAGGTGGAGTGGCGCGATGTTCACTCGTCTCCGTTCTCGTGGAAGACCAAGAGCCAGATGAACATACGTCTACCACCACCGAACAGTGCATGTGGTGAAGTTATATTTTGAGAGTTTATCCCATTTTGTATGGATTGTGGTCTAGTTTCTACGTAAATATGAAGGGCGTTATTTTTGCTTGCTGGCGGGACTTGAGGTTGGTTTGAATCTGGTCCTTTAAGGAACACAAAAGCGACTAAGCCATTATAGTGGCTCAAGCGTTTTCGGCCATAACTCGCCAGCCGATGGTGCTTGAGAGCTAATCTAAGCATCAAACGATGCAGAAAGTCTTCTACTTTCGGTAAAAAATTAGGTACTTTCGGATTTAGAATTTTGTGGCAAGTGTTACGTCATGATGTAGCCCAATGACGTATTTGGACGCCTGTGAAAAAAACAAGAGCCAGTTTACCCGCTCTTTTTAAAGAAACTGGACGAAAGTCCGCTTCTTATGAGCCCTTAAGTGACTCTCAGCGCAATCGGTTCCCGAATTATGGCCCGAATTCGACCCAAAAGCCACTAAAGTGGCCTTCATTGCTGTTAAAAGAGTCTATGACTGTTTCATATACAGTAAAAGGTCGATTCTTAAAGGACATTTGATAACATGTGTGCCAATGCATGGTTGATACGAGACATTTGCTTTCAAACAATAGTTATGTCAATACGTATATTTTTCGCTATTCTTTCATGTAAACCAGCGCTTTCCAAACTTTATTTCGTTACGGCACTCTAACATAAAAAAGGTTTTGTCAAAACATAAAACTCTCGCGGCACGCTTCACCTCATCAGCGGCAAACAGTTTGGGAAACACTGGTGTAAACGACATTTCTTGCGCGGAACACTTCCTGACAAGCGAGGTATCCAGGTGCTCATTGACGAACTTGCTTGTTTTATTTTTCCTTTGCACATCCGTCTTTGCTGTATTTGCTTCTATCTTAACGTTTAGAAATTTTGGGCATTTTCAATAGCGCGGCGCTATCCTTCCAACTTTGAAACCTGTGTTGCGGAAATCTCTGATTTGCCGATTCTGCGAACGACTCAGTTGAAGCGTTTAGATCAGGTGGTGATTGTTCAGGAAACACTGCGAAGAAAAGCGATGTAACCGATCCCATTAACGTTTCGGTTGAGGTGACCATACCCGTGATTGCGAGAAAATCGGAAGATCTCGCCGATCGTCTCAAAAAGGAAGAAAAAGTAGTGGGAAACACTGACCCCAAAATGGATATTCTGCTCCAGCGTCGAAGCGAACCGCACAGTGATCTTCAGTGGGTTGCCTGCTCGCTTACTGGTGTTGTGTTGTTTTTAGCAAAATTCTGGAGGAAAGCCATTTTTTATGTTTGATCATAAGTAGACCTTTGCTGTGCCTCACATCGACATTATGACAACGTGTGATTCATCGCCATCAGTGAGTTTGTGTCACAATACGATGATGATGTCCGTCTTTCTTGAGAGTTAGTGTTGATGTTGGTCGTGGTCCAGGTGTTAGAAGAATGGGAACTTTTCACTTGCTTGACAAGACACTCTGAATTGAACGAGGTTACGTTGGTGTATCGATCGCCAATCTTACTGCTTTTGAAAAGTAACGACGTAAGATAAGATCGCCAATGTACAATCCATGGTAGGTTTGTGACGACATAATCACCTCTTTTGAGGAGATCGCTGCGGTAGATCTTCAAGAGCTCCACCAAACTTGAGGTTTCAAAAAACTTTGCCATTGATCGTGAGTNTCAGCTGGTNCACACACGCCTCGCAAGCGCATCTCGATCGAGAGAATGATGACTAGTTCAGCCAGCTACAGCACTTCCGAACTTTTTGACTCTGATTCATGAACGATTAACCNTGAAACAGTCATTNAAACGCTCAACGCTGACAAACCACAATGAATGTTGTCAATTCAAAACTCAGCTAGAACTTCTGCAGGAACGGGCGAACAGTGTGTAGAAGCTCCAGCGCTTTTCGCTGTAACGCGTTGTTAGTAGAGCACTCCACTGACATGCATGTGGTACTTTGTCGACGCTCTGAGCTCTGTTTTTAATTGTTTTTTTTTCTCAAACTTGCGGTTTCTTTATCGTTCAATGCTTTTGCTGAGTTTTTGCATGCAAGGATTTTTGTTTTTAGAAAATCGGCGCAATCTGCCCCGGCTACCCAACCATTGATTCTAAGGGAAAGACCTTCCAAGGTGTTGAATGCACGTCTTGATTTGCATGCTGTGATGGATTGTGTCTGTTTTGTTACAATTAGAACGATGAAGTTGTTGCGGTCGTTAATCATTGGTATGCGACTAAGTTCCGAAAAATCCTTGATGGAAAAACTACAAGTTCCATCTTTAACTGCAAAGCCCTATTTTCACTGAACTATTGAACAGTGTTGGAGAAAAATTTTTGAAAGGTTTCTAAAGTTGGAAAATAGATTTGGAGACGCAAAATCAAAACAGCAGCACATTTTAGTGTTGTACAAACTATGTCCCCGTCCAANTTAAATACTGCTTTTCGTTTCGACTTGCACAAAGCATCAACTTGTAACAGCTTTGAGCAATTTTCATTNAGCAGAATCAGTTGCCAGCTTAATGTTTAGGACTTGCGCATGTCCTTAGCACTGTAATCTTCTTTTGTTTCATTGTAAAAACTTAAATCTGATTCATCAAAAAATCCAACGCAGCGCATAAATTTCTGCCAACGCTGTTTCAGTTGCACGACCGTAGTTTGTAACCGCCTTTGTTGGTTCACAATTTAAAACCGTCTTTGTTCGTTCATAATTTAGAACCGTCATTGTTCGCTCATAATGTAGAACCGTATGTGTTCATTCATAATTTAGAACCGTCTTNGTTCGACTCGCGGCGGGTCTGGCGANGTTTCTGACCACGACCATCAATAACTTGAACCGCAACTGGTCCGTTGTNGTAATTTGTTGTAGTGGACGTTGACCACGCTTCCTACGGTACATGTAGTATTTCAAGGCAAGCATTGATAGCAATCTTTCAAACCAGACGCTAGCGGTCTTGTGTACTTTTGTAATGTTGCAAACACGTTCAGAATCTAGCTGCATGCCATACAGTGCAGTTTTGCAACGCAATGCGGACGCATTATGATCATCGAGTAGTGCTGCTTGTTCGGTCATTTGTGGTTTTCGTTTNTGGTTGTTGTTGTTTATTTTCGAAACCGCCGCCACAGTGCAACGCTGAGCCGAACGACNCTTACGGCAGCGTTTTTGTTCTTAAGGCGATGGAAACTGAAAAACTGTAAAGCGTTTACGGCATTTTATGAGAAATTCGTGATGAAGTTAACTTCGGCTGAGATGTTGAAAAAGCTTACGAAAGGAACGATATGTTAATTGTAGTATGTTGGAAATCGCCAAGCAGTTCAGTTTTCACAGTTAACGCCCTGGTGATGAGCGTTACGTTTATTCTGCTTTCAACGTGTTAACTTCAAATGTTTCCACAATGCAGTCGAAGCAGCCTGAAGGTCCAACCTCTTACAGTCGTGCTTCACGAGATCAGAAGAAAGTGTTGACTTCGTCAAAAACGAAGAAATCAAAAGCGGAGTCGTCCAAGTTCAACCCGCGCTCCTCACTCACGCTTGATGGTATGAAGTTCACCAAAATATACTGTAGTTTCCATGGATTGTTGATGTGTTTCGGTCTTGTCTGTGTTCACACCGTGTCTACCTTCATGTTCGTTGGCTTGGTTCTCTGCCGGGTAGAGCTGAGGTGTTCACANCGGAAGTGCTTTAGCCTTCCTTTGTGTGAAATATTTAAAAAATCTTCGCNTTTTTGTGATGCGGACAAGGCCTATAAACATTAANGCCTANAAACATTTCCTATGTTAAGCAGTGATTAAGTTAAGGTAGCTGTTGCACTATTTTCTTAATAGTTTTCACTGTTTTCTTTAATTTGTGAATAGTTTTACATAAATTCGATTTGGTCGGCACAAAAATCTTGATGATTTTCGGGAAAGCACTGTTGGCATTCTACGACTATCTGCTGTAGTGCCGCTGTGGTTTGAGTTCGAACTGTAGCACCATTCATGCCTGCGAACAAAAAATCGCCAAAGAAATAACCTTTGTATGATGCGCACGACTTTTCGGACTCGTCTGTTCCACAAACGGCACCTGGTCGAACTGGAATAACAAAATTCTAATCAGAAGCAACAGAATAAAGAACGTGCCACCTAAAGCAGAAAAAAACACTTTGATGTCACGTGGTTTTTCCGGTTCGTTGAAAATCTGCATTGCGAGAATTTTGAAGAATGCATTTGACCACTGTTGCGTGAAGCAAATGGTGCATGCATTGTTGTGCAAGCATCTTACCGTTGTGAACGTTTCGTGTAGAAAAGGAAGATGTTGTCGACGAAAAAGGTACAATGTTTGCGAAATGAGTGCAATGCATGCTGTTTTAATTTAGCTGCTGTTCATCGCGCTGCTCATTGTTTGCTCATTGCTGCTTGAAAGCCGCAGGAGGAGCCCGTGCACGTTTTATATTCCCGCGCTATGGTACCCAGTGTTGTTTTGGTTTGCTTCTCGATGCAAGCACGAGCAACCAAAACCGCTTTCTGCTTTTCCATCGCTTTAGTGTGCCTGTGCAGTTGTAGCTGAGTTGCTGGACTGTGTTGTCATGTAGCAGTGATCATGCGGTGGCCTACATGGTGTACTGCATGTCTCATCTTACAGTTAAGCACTAAGTGCGCTGTGTTTTACAACATTCTTCGGATGCTGTTTGCGCTCTTGTCAACTTCCTCATTTTGAATGGCTGATGTCTGCTGCAAAACGAATTGCGTTGAATTTTCCATTCTTTGCTCCTTAGTTTTGTTCGTGCTTGACGAGAAAGCTGGTTAAATGGTGTAGATTTCATTTATCTACTTCATATTTTTTATGTTATTTAATAGTCTACGATAAAGCAATGGCTGTTGTAGGAAACAATTCCCTCATTATATCAGGTCAACCTGCAGACTGGTTGACCCTCGCAGCAGCAGCATGTCGCTTATTTGCCGCAAAAATCACCTGTTCTGGTGTTTGCTTTTTGTCGGCGCTATTTTTAATTCACCTGTGCATCTTTGTCAATTGATTTGCTGAAACTTGAATCTAACAGAGCTTAGCTGCAAGTTGTTTACATTTTCGTGAATAAATGCAGCATCAACTGTTAATTTAGAAACATGAGAGCTGTTGTAACTTTCATCCTACTGATAATTTTTGTATGCCTGGCTGATAAGTGATCATCCTGTTCAGGCATATGACGCTGATTGTGCGCAACCTATGAGGCCACCACGGGCCCAATGGGACCCGAAACAACAAGATCACGTTTTTTTCTGGGACAAGTGATCTCCGGAAAGTCCGTTCAAACTATTTTTTACTTTCCTCCAACAACTTTTACTCGTTTTCACAAAAAAATCGTATGTCCGCAGAGAAGTACACTACTTTGTATGTGCTTTCATATGCAATACTCCCTGCGACTATTGTTTTGAGGGGTAATTTTCATTAAAACAATATGGACGTTTACGATCTGTTTTCTCTTCATATCAAATCACGATTGAAGTAAGCAGTGTAAAAATAGAGAATCCGATGTCGTGTCTGCAAAAGAGATTCCACACAGCGGGTCAATATCAGCCCCAGGCCAGAATCTTCTATTATGGGCTTACACGAATTTTGTGAAAAAATCATACACCATTTCGATTTGAATCTAAAGTTATTCACAGGGTTCTTGTTGGTGCATGTAATTTAAAAAAATCTGAGTTTTCGGTGCCCGTGAGCAAAGTCAATCAATGCTGAAATTTCGTACGAATGCCGGTGAAAGAGAGCAACCTAAGATGGAAACAAATTAGTTATGACAGTCGGTTCAATTTTGTTGTAAATTGATTCGTGTAATTCAACTTTTTGCGGTATTTTTATGGTGAAATCATTGTTTCGAGAAGTTTGCAAATCTGTGCTTCCCATGTCAGGCGCCATACGCAACTTGGAGTTTGCGCTGCGAGAGGAGCAAGCCAATCGAAAGCAGCAGTCATCCGAAAAATCCCGAGGTCCAGATTATGTTGAAATTGCGAAAGTGAGTAATTGTTGCTGCATTTTTTTCGTTAATTCGGTGGTCTTCTTGTTGTTGTTCTCCGAAGCAACAGTGGGCTGAATATCGTATGTCGTGGCTGGATCTTGACTTCCACCTACCGTAGCGTGCACTGGATGTTGTTTCTTCAATTGCTTGTTGGTTCCTTTGTCGGTCACTGTATGTTGTTGATCATGTTTCCGCGAAAGTAGCGTTGAAACGGAAACGACTCCTGATGAAATGCTGCAATACACTCCATTTCCATGATATCGGTCGTGAGTGATTTACCAACACCAACGAACAGGACTATATCAGATATTGTTGTGCGTGAGCTTTCATAGGAAACGATTTGTTTTTGTTTGAAACTGCTTCTGCAACGTCTCCATCTTGCAAAGCCTCGCTGCATTTAACTGGTCGTGACACGCACTTGCATTAAATAGTTACGTGCATGTGCGTCCTCCGTGAGCGAAACGTCCGCGTGGTTTGCATGCAAGTAAACTTACAGCGACGTCTTACTTCGCAGCAAGACGATGTCAGCTCCTCGAGCTGTTCGTCTCTGGCCGGGAATGAAACAGTGGAAGAAGACCCTCTGCTCAAGACGCCGACCTTTTCATCTGCCACGGTATGTAAAGTGGCTTCTCGTTATTGTACGCCAGGGTTGGGGGACCTATTTACTATCACGGGCCACATGAATTGTGCATTATCGCTGGCGGGCCGCAAAATCAAATGATTTTATCCTAAAATTNTACCTGTATCTTAGTACAGGTGGAACTTCTCGAATATTTAAAATATGAGGAAGAGACTTTCTAAGTACCTGTTTATCATGGAGTTTCGTTTAGACACGATCTCGTGTTCCAACTTGGGTAACGAAAATTCTGATGCGAGCCGTATCTAATGTTCACACGGGCTGCAGGTTCACCCCCAACCCTGTCGCACGCGAACTTAAACTGCGCATAAACATCTTGACGGTCCGGGGGGGGGATAAACCTTTAGAAATACACGTCAAACCTGAACCTTTTGATTTATTCGTCATTTTTTCCACATGGTACTAAACAAGGCAGCTGTCGGCCTATTCATCGCCTTTACGTTGATTTGATTCGAGTATGTAGTGCACGTCAACAAAAAGCTTGCAAAACCGTTTTCAATTCGCGCCCACAGAGCAGTGGTCACAATTCATCCGCTTCCCAGTGTTCTTTACCATTCCTGCATTGAACGCGCGTCCAACATGCGGAGTTACCGGGGGG
>JGI24021J15306_10004962_pt1 | contig 15650 bp, 17 predicted proteins | sample Ectturendosymbi1_FD_15306 | JGI IMG/M metagenome (IMG submission 15306)
CCCAGCAGCATTGAGTCAAAACCGTCCAGTTGTTGGACTCCGACAAGGGTGTGTGTTGTCGCCACTTCTATTCATATTCTATGTGAAGTGGATGGACATCACAGCCGTGTCGAGGAGGGCGCCAACATTGGAAGCTGCAGGATCCAGTTTTTGTAGACGACTTGTGCTGCTAGCGGCAATACATTGCAGCAGGTGGAGAAGTTCAATTATCTTGGGGTGATATTCACGAGTGGCGGAAGGTGGAGATTGATACACGGATTGGTGAAGCAAATGCAGTTCTGTGTGAACTTTATCGCTCTGTGGTCACAAAACGGGAACTTTCAAACACTGTAAAGCTGTCAGGTTTTAAATGGGTCTTTGTTCAGATCCTCCTCTATGGTCATGATTCTTAGATAATGACTGAAATAATAATATGTGCAAGTGCAAACGGCAGAGATGGGATTTTTGCGAAGAGTTTATGACGTGACACTTGGCGACAAAGTGCGCAGTTGTGAAACGTGTAAAGCCCTGAATGTCGAACCACTTCTCCGCAAAGAGAAATCCCAGCTATGTTGGTTTGGACGACATATGACCAGAATGTCCCACGAAAAATTGACCAAGCAAGTCCTGCTGACTAAACCCACGGGAAAGCGGCCCAGAGGTCGTCCAAAGGCCAGGTGTGTGTTCAGAAGTTGCAAAAACCATCAGGTATTCCGAGACCCGAGGTCTTGCTACCGCAACACTCACTGGAGGAAAATCAGGGAAAGATGACGGTGGGTGATAACAACTGCAAGGCATTGAAATGTACGAGATTAACAATCGAAATAATCGCACATTGGTTGTTGCGCGCATCGCCATGAACGGCAGAAAGTCAGACTCAATGCTCCTCTTAAAAATATACGACCCAGAGTTACACCAAGGACCAGGTGGAATGGTTTTATCTCCGATCTTGCTTGGCCCCGTCTTGGTGTGGAACCAGCAGGGTGTCGGAGTCGTGAGGAGTCGGACGTTTTTGTGTGGAGTCGGATTCCTAACAATACGTCGGAGTCGGACGTTTTTGTGTGGAGTCGGATTCCTAACAATACATAGGAGTCGGAGCCGGATTTTTTTGTCCGACTCCGGAAGTTCAACTAGATTATTTTTTTACATCACACTCCAAGTTGGGAATTCCTGTTGAAATGATACAGTATCTTTTGAAACTTTTATTGAAACTGAGAATTCTTGCTGTGCACCACGATTTCCATTGTTTGCTCAAACTTCATTCACGTTATGTCAAAGAGTCGGTGTCGGAAATTTTACGTCCGACTCCGCAACCCTGGTAACCAGCAGAACCATCAGAGGTTGCTTGTTGACCATGGGGGGTGTTTCGAGTCCTCCTAGGGCTGCCCCCCCGACCCTCCCCAGAGGAAAAGCGGAAGTGGAAAGTGTCCGTTTTTCGCTGGAAGTCATTTATGTTTTTCACAATTGTTTTGAACCTGGTCCTTCCTGCCTGACATTAATTCCCATGCGACCTTTCAAAATTGTTTTTAAAATGTAAGAAATACATCTGCAGTGGTAAAGCCGCTTTTGAATGGTCTTCACAAAATGTTGCTCACTTGCGCTCATGTGCATTCCAATGCATGCTGCACACAGTGTGTCTCGTACAGAATATGTATCTGCAGGTTCAGTGAGCCTGTGTTATCAAATGGTGGAAGAAAAATGTCTTCAAAAAAACTGCCTCAAATCCATAAAAGTTTTAACCGAAGGTTAGAAACATACGTGATGTGGGTGAAGGTTTGTGAACCTCTCAGCGTACCGAGCAAGATTGACAGGATCCTTGATTTTTATTTGCCAGCCATGCTTATGTGTTGATGTTCTTTCGCATCCGCCGAGCTTCAGAAACTCTGTTCTGGTACCAAGCGAAACATGTCGTCACAGGTTGGATCCTGGTGAAACCCAGTACATTCCCCTCGGCCTGACCTCCTGTGCCATGAGAGTGAGGCCCCGCATACACCGTGCCAACTCATATTACTACAGCAGCACCTGTATCAGGTGGCAGGTGTGCTCGGAGGCAGAAAACGAGAAATCAGAAGTGGTGAGGGTTGTGTATATTCTTGGCAGTAATTATATTTATGAGTTCATTAGAAACTCTTTCGAAAGAAATTTGACTCAGAGGTGGCTTCCGCGTTTGATAAATGTGTCAGTAAAACAACGTGGAGATTTCGCTGGTTGAGATGATGGTTGGGGCAAATGCCTACCGAGGATGTTAAAACATTTGATTAGTTTTGTCAGTACTTCTGCTTGGCCCTTCATCTCGCTTTGCTTTTGTTCGGCGCAGCATGCAGTGCGTGCAACTGCAGACCTGAAATGTGCTTGTAATAGTGTTGCTATGTCGACAGTTGTGAAGTGACGTGCGCCGTTTGACTTAGCTCGCTGAATGTGTTGTGCAAAAAGGGGAGGAAACAAGTAAATATTTTTGTATTGCTGTGAAAAATCTGATCAAAACAATTTTGTTATTATTAGTAAAGGCTGTCCATGCTTTTGTACACAGGTCGAATGCCTCTCGACTGACGCAAGCGGTGGGAGAAAAAGATTTTTGTGAGTAACTTGTGCAGCACATGTTGTCATTCTCTTCAACAGAACCCAAGTTAAGCATTCCATCTCCCTCAGTATTTCTGTGGCAGCTTCCACGCATACTTTTGAATGCCTTGCGTGCATTATACATGACTGACGTTCATGAGTTGTGGTTCTAAGCGTGTGAAGCCGAACATTAAGAATTTGAAAAACCCGTTGTTCAATGCAACACCGTACCGGCTTCGTGCTTGAATTTGCTGTTATTTTTATATTTTTACGGCATGGCTAGAGCATGACCGTAATACCGCAGCAATTATTTTTATGTAACAAAATGTTTTTACTGCAAGTATTTTTCCGTTCTAATGCAGTTGCAGCATCTGCTCCCATAATCCCCCCTTGTTGTTGTTTCCTCCCAGCTTCGTCATATGTGTGCAACGCAAGGGGTTTCCCCCATTCGAAGAGGTGTATGAATCGTTGGCTGAGCGTGGCCACGCATTGCGCCATGGCGGGTCAGAGTGGGACGCCAGCATTTTGGCCCAGCTTCCCGGCCACACCGTCATCATTCTCCCCCCTGTCGTGATCTCAAATCTCCTTCCGTGTGATTTGCATTATTACGTCAAGGTATGAGATGGGAGTGTTGTATGCCTAAGATATTTTGCAGCCATCCATAGTATAGGACCAGCCAGGGGTTGCATGCCTGGCAAGGCGTGCGGGTCTACACAGTGAGCCCACGCGTGTATACTGGTGCTGGAAGCTTCTGGTCGCTTATCACCAGTACTGGTTCTCACATTCAGCGCCAAATATTCTTTAGCGAAGCAGAATGAAGTCCTGGTGCAAAGCTGGTGGATTGTGTGCAATTTATACAATCATTTGTAACAACCACAGGTTTTGGGCGACATTTTGTGGTTGTTTTGCGTTCTGTGATGATTCTCGGCCACGTGACAAATGACCTTAATGTGACCCTGTGACCTGCAGCTGGTGACCTGTGACCTGCAGCTGGTTGTTGCTGTTGGTGGTAGTTGTTGTGTGATGCTGGTCGCCACACCACAAGCTGCACCTGATTCACTTCTCGCACAAAAGCTTTGCTTGCGCTGCTTGCAGTTCGTGCTTTCTCATTGTTTCGTAAACAATCAATTAAAGTACATTGTCGACTTTCCAAAACGAAATCAGAACATCCAGAGCTCAGTTCGATCAACTACTGTATGCAAGTTGCGAATGGGTTGAATGCGACCAATTACACATTTTCATGTATTTGTGGTTGTAATCGAGATTTGTTTTTGCGTAATTGAAATTACTTAAAATTTAATTACAATGACGGTTTGCTTTCAACAACTTTACGGATTTCGAACAAAGGCAAAAAAACAGTAAAACATTTGTAACGTAACCTGTTGTGGTTTTGCTGAGTCAGCATCGAAATTTCCCGGTTGCTATGGTTACCAAACTATGTACTTGCCTGATGTAGGTTTCTATAGTTACCAAACTATGTACTTGCGTGATATAGGTTTCTATGGTTACCAAACTGTGTTTTTGCGTGATATAGGTCTCTATGGTTACCAAACTATGTATTTGCGTGATATAGGTTTCTATGGTTACCACACCGCTTGTGTGATGTAGGTTTCTATGGTTACCACACCACTTGTGTGATGTAGGTTTCTATGGTTACCAAACTACTTGCGTGATGTAGGTTTCTATGGTTACCAAACTATGTACTTGCGTGATATAGGTTTCTATGGTTACCAAACTATGTACTTGCGTGATATACGTCTCTATGGTTACCAAACTATGTACTTGCGTGATATACGTCTCTATGGTTACCAAACTATGTATTTGCGTGATATAGGTTTCTATGGTTACCAATCTATGTACTTGCGTGATATAGGTTTCTATGGTTACCACACCACTTGTGTGATGTAGGTTTCTATGGTTACCAAACTATGTACTAGCGTGATATAGGTCTCTATGATTACCAAACTATGTATTTGCGTGATATAGGTTTCTATGGTTACCAAACTATGTATTTGCGTGATATAGGTTTCTATGGTTACCAAACTATGTACTTGCGTGATATAGGTTTCTATGGTTACCTCACCACTTGTGTGATGTAGGTTTCTATGGTTACCAAACTACTTGCGTGATGTAGGTTTCTATGGTTACCAAACTATGTACTTGAGTGATATAGGTCTCTATGGTTATTACCAAGCTATGCTGAACCCGGTATCCTGTCGATTTCAAATAGAACACAGAAATAGAAGGAACTCTGAAGCCAGGAAAAGATGATACCCCCCACACTGTGCACGTATTTCCTGCACTTGACAGCCCTGCACGTTCCCTTATACTGGGATGCCTCCTTGATTCATTCAAAAGCTGTCGTGAGCTGATTGTACCATCCACTGTGAAGAACTTCCAGGTACTGCTGCAAGTTGTTACTACCTGTCTGGTTAACTAAAGCTTTCACTTGCTTTGAACATGATTGTTTTGCTTTGTACGTAACGTTATGATGCTGTCGTTGCTATGGAAAACTGGCATGACTGAAATTTTTTTGATATGACTCACTGCATCACCAGATGAGAATGGTGGTCAAGGATTATCAGGACCGGGCTCTCATTCTCAATGTACGCGTTTTGTGGCGCTTGAGGTCTTCAGTCAAAATATCAGTCATGGCTGGCTACTGGATTATCAACACAACAGGTGCACTTCCTTAGTTGTTCGCATATTTGCGAGTCGTACCTTGTTCCTGTCCTTGAACTACTTTATTTTTGACACGTGTCTATTGTCTGCTGTAATTCAGTTGTGACAATCGATGATGTAACTTTGTTATCAGGTTTGCCAATCGTTGTGAAGCAAGATGGCTGTGAACAAATTGCAGCGGGCCAAACGGACACGCATGAGCAAGCACGCAGCATGCAGCCGTTGCTTTTTTCTTATGCTGACCGGGAAAGTCCATATTTGTGTACGATGAGGTTGGGGAGAAAAGTTCAACCGGAAAACTTAATGCAAGGTCGCCATGGGTCTCGATTTAGGGGATTCCCCGTGTTCTGCGAAAGATTCTCAACCGACGGTGGATCGTGCACACGAGGCCTGAAGCTGGTCAGTCTCTTCGCTCATTGTTTTAATCAAGTAATTAGTTATATAACTGGCAAAAGTATGCTCTTGTTTGTACTTGAGGTGTTCAGACAAGCACTGATAAATTTCCGGTCAGTGGAGCAGAGCGTCGTGGCTCAACACACCAGTGCTGGGTTTGTACTAACCACGTCACCTGTTTGACCCCCGCAGTTGACGGACGATGGGGCCCCCAACAGGGAGTTCTACATCGGCATCAGTGTGCGGAGGGGTTGGGGAAGATACTTGCACACCCACATCGTAACAATCGCCCCCAGGTATCTCCTTGTCAACAAAACAACCCATCGTCTGTGCGTCGCACAACGTCATGCTACGTCATACTCCTCTGACACCTCCGGATCAACTTTGCACCTCACTGTTATGACAGGTCGGCTCTCATCGACTGTGTTACCTCTGCTGTTGCTTCATCAAAATTTAATGAACATTTGTGAGTATAGGTTGATTCTTACTGGAGAAAAACGAAACAAGCTATTTGTTTAGATTGCGATACAATCTGGAATAGTTTCAAAGTGTGTGTGATGGCCATTGTGGCCGGTGCAGAGAAGATAAAGGTATTGATTGAACTTCCCGACATGAAAGATGTTTCATTTCATCACCAGGTTCAAGTGTTGTGTACCACTGGCCAAGAGTGGACCTTGACACACTGTTGTGTGTTAGACTGGCTGATGAGCCTGCATGCCAATGGTCGGGCGGGTTCGCTATCGACCGGACCAATGCCTTCCACGTTGCTCTGAGACTTTCACCTCATTCACCGATTCTACACAGTAAGTGTTACATCATAAAGTGACATTGTCATTCACCGATTCTACACAGTAAGTGTTACATCATAAAGTGACATTGTCAGCAGCAGCGAAGTCACAGTAAGCATTGGTGGCAGTTCATGTTTGTTTTTCTTGTCTTTGTGTGAGCAGCAACTTTGTATTTCACCATGACCACGCACTACCGAGTTGCGTAGTGTACTTAGCAAGATAGTCACCGACTTCTTATACCCGTGTCACTGAAGTTGATAAGTTCCTCAGCAAAACTTACGACCAATCACCTTCTATTAATAGCGGTAGCTCCGTAACTACATGGTCTTGAGTGGACTCTTGCTGTGCCCACGCATTCCATGCTTTGTCCACCTTCGGTTGAGCAACTTTGTTTTAAGCTTCAAGGTAATTGTTTGTCAGATCAGTTTAGTTTTGCAGCACCATGACATGCCACAACATGCCGTCAGGATGTTGACCAGTTTGTAAATTGTGTCACGGTGCCCACACGCCTTGAGATTATTTCACACAAGATTTCTCATCCTGGCCAGAGTTTGATGTGGGCGGTGATATACGTCCATTATGACACTAAGTGGTTTTAATCCGTTAAATCCATCAACAGGTGAATTTTGGAAGATAGTTATTTGCTGTTTTTTCAGATTTGATTTCTCAGATTTGTCAACATTGATTTTTCTAAAAATTTTTTTATGCTGATTTCTTTTTTGCTTCAACAGATTACGATTTCAGCCCCCTTGCCCCCCACAGTATATTTATAAGTGTGGAAATCACTCTGGTCAAAGCCACTTACATCGTGTCATTCAATGACGCCAACCCATCCCACGTCCCCCCACCATTTCGCATTGACAACGTTTCATGCGCTCCAATCATATTCAAACAGGTCAGTGGACACAGCAGCTTGTGAGTTTGGGACGCACAAGTGCTTGGCCGAGGCCTTATTCGACGATGTATTGTTTGCCAGGTGAGAACTGATGAGAGTCAGAGCATCGAGGTCCCCCCGGAAACCCAGCTCGCCTACGCCTGCGATGAACCGTGTCTCCCTCATCAGCTGCAGTGCCATGTGCGAGGTGAGGGGGATATTCTGTGTTGACGGTCGTTTTGTGGAAAACACACAAACAGCTTGCGCGGTCGTCAGGTTGTGTGTTCCAACCCGCACCGGTGCCTAGAAGCTGTTGTTGGTCTTGTTAATTGCCTCGGGTGCAGTGCATTCTGCATGCGAGGTGTGGGTTGTCATGGACAGACAAGTTGCGCTCAGCTTAGTTTAGGTGATACATACCATTGGGAAAATGGAAAGGTCGCTACTGTTGCAAATATTAAACTTTACACCAAGAGCAACATACTTTTACCTACAGGTATAAACTGTTCCCTTTACATGAAAAGTAGCTTCGTCCTTGGGAGGTCTGCAGCCTAAATGACGCTTGGTCCTTCGCAGTCTCCAACTCCCTCATGCATTTTATAAATCGATGCACTTGGAAGTCATCGCAGTGCTTCATTATAATAATCATGATGGCGTCATTCATGCGTGTGTCTTAAAAGCTTGTGTTTCATCAAATTAATCGCGTTAACCCAATTAAGCGCCTCATGTATCCTCGTCTTCCTTCATGTATTTCTGTATTCCTTGTTACTGCGATGCATGTTTGAGTCTACTGCGTTGCGTGTGGGAGTGACGACGTTGTGCAATACAACTTTCTTGCAATCACTAACATTTGCAGTAAAGTCTTTGCAGCAAGTCATGCGTGACCACTTCTCAAAGTGGTTTGTGTCGCAACAAAGGTTAGCGCAGTGTCATCTTGTGCGTTCATTATTCGAATGTCCTTTACTTTCGTCTTCCGTGCAGTTTTTATCTCGTTTCTATTTCGCGAAACAGATGTTGGCATATTGCTACAGCGATCCTTTCAGTGTATGGGATTATACTGAACATGAGTAAACCAGGGTTTCTGTTCCTGTCTGTTGAACTTGCAACCAACAATGGTATCATGTGGAATGCAAACCTAGTGTCGCAGATTGAAAGATACGGACAGCAAATAAAGTGAAACACTGCAGGGTGAAACGATGTTCGATGATATTGCAGCATTAGGGTAGCAGTTGTTCTGATGCACAAAAGGTTGTTTCATTTTCTATATTCCTATATGAATGATGCTCACTTCTGATTATTCCCCGCCCCAAGATTATCCGCTTGTCGCGCTGTTGCTCGTTTTGATTGTTGTTTTAAAATGGCTGAAAACCATTGTTACGTCACAGGAGCTTCATCTCACGTGATACTGGACATGAACATGATTGACAGCGAAAAGCAGCTTTGTTACGAAAACTTCATTTACATCGCACTCGGCTTGTCTCCGAGCCAGGCTTTAACCAACGGTAGGTTGCTCGGTTTGCATGGGTGGGTGGGTGGCTTACCTGCTTTATACCAAACGTTTGGTTTGAAATAGTGATATCGGTTATGCTCCGTTGATTCCACATTTGTCATTCACCATTAACCAGGATTACGAATTAACTTGTTGAGTCGTATATTTTTCGAGTGCTGACCAGAAGTTCAATATGTGTTCGACGGCAAAGTTTTATTTAAAATAGTTTTGCCTTACAAAGATTTGCAAGATTCAACTTCGATTTTGGTGCTGGACGTGCAAGCAGATGCCCGACAGGGACACTTCATTTCCCTCCAAGCTCTGCGCCCTGGAAAAAGGTCACAATTGTGGAGAATGACCAGTGACAGGATGATATTCCACGAAGGGACTTCCCCACCGGACAAAAATATACATTCGAGGTGGGCTTTGTTCACTTGGCTTTGCAACCGTCAGACGTCCTGGTGATTGAACTGGTTGTGAAGTGTGGATGCGTAAAACGTAGCTATGTGGGCTTCTATCGTGTATCACAAGCTACAGTAGTTATTTGTGCTGGATCCATGGTGGTCTGCTTTCATTACATTCTGGCTGCATTAATTGCTGCTTTAACTCAGTGCTTCTCAGCCTTGGGTCATGACCCAAAAGTGGGTTGCCATAATATTGTTATCTTTCGCATTGGTCACAACCCTATAATCAAACATTAATACGAAGTCCTTTCGACAGTGTAGCTGTGGTTCCACGGAAACGCTTGACACCTTCTCCTGCAGTGCAATTTGTCCTTGCACCATCGCAACTTACTTCTTCTAACGCTAAAAAATACCTTGATCAACGAAACAATTTATAATTAATCAACCACAATACTCTGCTCTCACTAATAAAACTTGTATCCACATTCTCCTGTTTGGCCATCCGGAATTACCGTTTATTGACCAACAGCAGTCATGTTCACTGCACTGTCTCGGTTTCTTAATGCACAGTGGGTGCTTCCAATTCCCTGTTTGATAATCTTGACTTGCCACTTCCTGGTGCGTCCTATTTGCATATCATTCGTCTTTTGCCACATTGTATTGGTTTATTTTGTTTTTTCGTTTGCTGCCGTCGCTTTTGTGCTCAGAAACTTCACTTGACAAGAGGCATCAACCAGGCCTAGGCGTGCCGCCAGATGTCATTAAATAAATTCGTCGCATTTCATGCGATCCAACAATTTGACTCGTTGCAATGAAAGGTTGAGAAGCACTGCTTTAACTCCTGGTTCCGCTTCTCGAATTCCGGGCCCCGAATTGATGTTGTGTTTTTCTGCCAGAACGGACAGATCCGGCCTCGTCCTTGACATCAGTGAGATGGCCGTTTTTGCTGGCCGTAGTTTGGACGAAGGTATCCCCTTGGCCCTTAAAGCTTTTGACGAAAGAAGAAGATCCACACAGACATGGTTCTTTACGGATAATGGTCGTTTGTGTTGTCAACATAAGAACCTTTGTGTGACGGTGAGGTTTTGCCTGAGGAATGACGAAATTGCTATCCCTCATTTTTTTCATGTAGATAAGATATTTCGAGAATTGTAAATTGAGTAATATTAATCTGGGAATCATAACGTGTGTTTGCATGTAAGACCTGTCAGTCTTCATGTCTATGGAGTTTTGGTGATAAGCACTTATCTCCTCTGCCATCAACAATAAAGTGGAAACACTGAGCAAACAATAAAGTGGAAACACTGAGCAAACAATAAAGTGGAAACACTGAGCAAACAATAAAGTGGAAACACTGAGCAAGGCTCCCAAGTGATTCACATAACGTTGTAGTAATTTTGTAGAGCTGCTTCGTGTAACGAAACTCTTGCACAATGTCATTCACTTTTGAAGTAACTTTCGACCAATCAACTTTGAATGTACAGGCGTTTGAGCTGAGCGCGGGAAGCCCTGTGGTGCTGTCATGCTTCAATGAGCACAGTCCCCCCCTCCCGAAGGAGCTATGTTCACGGCACAAGATGATCCCGGGGAGCGGTGTCTTGTCCCTCAAAGTGGTCCGCGATGGCCCTACCAGGGTCCTGCGCATTGTCGACATCAGGTACAAGCCTTCGTCTTTGCATCAAGGCGTGCGGCGTGCGATGACGTCATCGCTCTTATTTCTATGAATAGTTTATTTAAAAGGAAAGTTGTGAACTGATGGTTGAAAGAAGAAAGTATACTTCCGGCGCGGCCGTTATGCTCCAGTAACGTTGATGCGAAACAATAGACGTTGTTGGAACTGACTTAGTTCTGCAGCAGGAAAGTTGGAAACATATAGACACATTGAGAAGTTATATTCCATCCATATCTTCTTGTAGAGATTTTGTGTCTCACCGTAATGCGTTTACATCATATGGGCGATTGCCCAGTGTTCATTGTTCAAACTGGGGGGGAAACGTAGCCTGGGTTGCTTTGGGAAATGAACACGGCTTTGTTTCGGAGGCATCGGTGGTGGACCGTGCTTGTGGGGTGTGTGGGGTCAAACAGGTTGGACTTTGTGGGACTGAAAAAAATCTCAGCTTGCTCGGGTCTGCGCAGGAGGGGTCGCGTGTGCCTGCCGCTTGAATTGGATGATGCAGTTCTGTGAGGCTGCTTCCAGTTTTACCATGCTTGTTGCAACCTGCCTTTCAGGCGTGATCTTCAGTTTGGACAAATTTCAGGAAAAAATTTTAATAAACTTATGTGTCATGTAGTTGGTCATGAGCTCGTGTTACATTCGTACAAAAAGCTGGGATTCCATTGTAAGACTTCGTGGCGTCGAACGGACAGTCTTGAAGTAAACGCTGGAACTATTTGAGGGTTTCACAAGTCCTCTTTGTTATGCAGGCAAAAGAGGGCCGGGATCTTTTCTAAGGAGTCGAACTGGACAGTGCTTGAGCCCGAAAGAGCGAGGAGCTCAGTTCAACCAGATGGGAAAGACGCTGAAATCCAGGCCCGACCGGCCAAAGTGAACGTGGCCGTGAGCATGGCCAAGGGCGTGGGGATATCACTGGTGACAAATGCGTGCGAGGAGCTGCTGTATTTGACGATGAATGGTATTCAAGTGGAATTGGCGCTTCTTTCTGAGGAACAAAATATATCACTTCGCATTCAAAAGCTTCAGGTTCGTGTAGAATCTGATACGAACGCTGTCTTATCTATGTCCGCGAGCTAATCCTTGTTTGCTTCTTTACTGGGGGTCAAACGTTCCCATCAATAATGTCTTGTCACAGTTGGATAACCAATTGTTGGATGGGAACCCCCCAGTTATGATTTGTGCGCGACCAACGTCCAGCTATAGTTTGCAAAGTTCATCGACTGATCCACTTATATCTGTCAAAGCAGTCCGGCAAAAGTCCTCAAGTGCTTTGTAAGTATTCCATGATCTGTGCTGTGTCTATGTCACACCTGCTAAACGTTAAGACTGTGGTTAATAAATACTGAATAATTTGCCACCCTTGCTTTCGTCACCAACCACACAATCGATTATTTTCCCACCTAACATCAAGCACTGTACAAGCTGTGGTACTACTGATGTAAATTATTTCCATGATTCTTCCGAGCCAGTATTGACCCCACCTGCACAGGTACCAGATCTTCAAGTCATTCGTGATGGACATTGGTCGACTTTCGATTCAAATCGAAGAACGTCATTTGCTGAAGCTCCTGATGTTCTTCGGGGTCGTCTCGACGTCACCACACCGAGACAGCGAAGTACTGGATAAGGCAAAAGTGAGTCTTCATCGTTTCTCAGCAGTGTTTGGCAAAAACACCGGCTCTACGCGTGCAGCTCATTTCATTAATGTATTTGCCTCCGTTCCCACACGAGTGAAACCTGGCAAGGTCAAATGAACAGCAGGTCAAAGACGGCGGATTGCTTCACAGAATAACCGGCTGTCTTTTTTGTTTCGGCTTCAACTAGGCAAACATCTCAATTATTCATCATATCCGAAATTGGAATACAAAAAATGGCTTGGACCCTCCCATTATTTCATGTTGTTGTAAGCAAGGAAGTGTTCAAATAGTTGAATCTTTAAATACAGTACGAATGGAAAAGCGAACACAGCATTTGTTGTGTCCTGAAATGGCAATGCAAGTAAATGTTATTTCAAAGCTCAAGCCTTACCGTGCTATGTTCTGGCCATGCCAGCCGTCCATCTCAATGTTGACTGTTTCTGAAATAGAGCAAAGCCCGCAAGATTTCATGACGTAGATTGGCGGCGTCTATGACGTTTATACAGATAATGGGTTCATCAGAGCGGAACTTTTAGCAAAAGTGGCAGCGCTTGATTAATATTTTGCTGTAAAATATGTTTCAAGCTTTCAAGTTAACTTTGTACAGTTTTGTGTTTACTGAGTCTCTGAAAAGTATTATTTGTCACATCAGGTGTTTGGCCAACAAAGTTTGTCAGCAGTGACTTTCTTCACCTGCATGAAGGCGCATGTTCTGCGCCCAGCTTCGCTTGCGTGGCCTGAGTGGGAGCAAGTTTGGTTTAAAACGAAGTTGGTGACTCAGTGCTAATGCCTGTGCTCTGTGGCAGCCCCCCCTCCCCACGCGCATGCTGCAGCAGTTTATTTACAGTCGAAACACAGCCATTCCGTATATGCTGTATACATGAAACAAAATATGATAAACTGACTTTCAAAGAATACGGCCCTGAGTCAAGAAATGAACAGTCGGTGCAACGGAAAGTTGGCTCCGCAAGTCAAGGCCTCAGTTCACGGTTGCTAAGCAACGTTGGCCAAGAACCTGACTTGACAAATATCACTTGTTAAAGACTCATGAACCAGAAAGACCTAAAAACTAAGGAAACTTGAAATACTTTTGGAACAAAAAGTTAACCGTCGGTATCATAGCCCTAACTGGGCGAATATTGTTCCCACCATAATCGAGGGTTACGGAAGCGCTTTAGGAGTACAAGCACGTTTTTCAACAACTCAGCAATTATCTTCAAACTCATCTGACCGGAAAAGCGAGCTTGTTGTATTTTGGAAAATTTTTATATTTTTGAAATCAGACTTAATTTTCGTAAAAAATGTTGGAGGTAGGCACAAAATGGTGGAGGTAGGCACAAAATGTTGGAGGTAGGCATACTGAAGGCACCAAAACGGTAGGAAATGCGGAAAATCCGCCAGTAGCCTTTATTGGCAGTCGGTTGAAGATCAAAATCGTATTCTGCTCTAAGCTTGTGGTTCTAACATGCAACATAATAAATTATGTTGGGACATGAAAATATGTCATTTTCAAATGTATTTTGTATTTTACTGCCACGTATATTCAGAGGCCCAAAAACGACAAACGATAATTACGATGACAAGTCCGATCATAAACACATGGACTGGTGTGCAATACCATTCCTATATATGCAAATTCTATTCTGAGCACTGTAGCTTTTCTTGTCAAACTTTCTGACGAAATGCCCAAATTCACGCCTTCTTGTTACACGTCGGATGTGCAAGGCCGAATTGGGGAATCCACCCCCCACTTACTCAAAAAATACAAAACTTGTCAAAATATCGAAAGGACTGCTCAACAGAGCGCATAGAAAAAATCAGCTACTGGATGAATCAGCCTTAAACGACACCATTTAAGTTGAAAACACGATTTGCAGGTGAACCTGAGCCTGAACAGGGTGGTGATGAGATGGCGCCTGTCCTGCCGCTCGTGGCGCTGTTGTTCAATGAAGTTTGTTGCTTCATTGATTGTTTTTTTTTGTTATCAGCAAAAAGCCCGAATAGGCAAGGGCGAGAAAAATTTATTTTGTGTGTGAGAAGGTGGATTTGACCAAGACAGTGTGGGACTCCGGAAGGGATGGAAAAGCAGTTGGCACTCGTTATTACTTCGATCTGCTGCAACTTTCTGTTGCCCCTCTGCGTTTGAGCGTCTACACCGCCTCCCGGTTGCCCCCTGACATCCGTGCCGTCAAACAAGCTCTCACCTTCTCATTGGTGCAATTCGAGCGTGCCCCAGTTACCGTTCAAGCTTACGTAAAGAGTCATCTGTTCGAAACCATGGACTTCATCCAATCAGATTTGTCCAAGGTGCGTCATGTGATGCAAGTAAAATCTGAGAGGTTTTATATCAAGTCCAGAGCTCAGCCTCAGTAAAAGTGTGCCTATGACATTTGTCGTGTACATCAAGAAGTTGAAAACTGATATAATGCCCCACATATGTGGATGATAAACTTTATTTTTGCTAAAATTGTTGTACCCGAATGTAGCGTAACGTAAAACTACATGTAAAGTCATTTTAAAAAGTTTTTTCTACTTCTCCGCTTTTGCAAAATCTGAAAAAGTGAAGTTCTATGCAAAGGTATTGTTTTTTTTAGTTTTTAAAGGATCAGTTGAAAAGCCAAGCAGCTGTTATACTGGGCTCAGTGGATTTCCTGGGCAACCCCATTGGCCTCCTGACCGACGTCCGGGCCGGGATGACCGGATTGGCCAAAGGGAACCTGCACAATATGGTCAAACATATAACGCATGGATTATCAAACTCTGCTGCAAAGGTAACTGAGTAGGTAGAACTTTCCTACCGCCATGTTGAGGTGTATGTGTCATTTTTGTAATGAAAAAATTGGTTACTGGTGGCGAAAGTTGATAATAATAACGTCCCTAGCAAGCGAAGTAAAAGCCTGAGTTTGAACGCCTTGGTAAACACGACCACCATCATCAGTACTGTGGAAAGTAATAGCTTCTAATGTGATCAAGGAAGTTACTCGCTAAGCAAGCAGCACATGCTGCAGAACCCCCAGCCTGAAGTACCCCTAACCCTCTACTGAAGTACCCCTAACCCTCTACTGAAGTACCACTGACCCTTTGGTACACGAAAAACGGAAGTGCTGAATAGCCTTATAATAAATATCACGGCCAAAGCAAACGATACAACTGACATCTTGCAAACGTTTCGA
>JGI24021J15306_10004964_pt1 | contig 15649 bp, 6 predicted proteins | sample Ectturendosymbi1_FD_15306 | JGI IMG/M metagenome (IMG submission 15306)
TACAATAAACAAACAAAGATTAGTTTGGCCACCCGAAAAACTACGTTTTGACTGAATATGAATCACCATGGAAACAAAACAACATTTTGGATTTCATGAAGTGGGTGTATTTTTAATAGCACCAATCTAGAATAAATATCTGAAGAAAAGTTGATGCACATTTTTCATCCGCGAAATAGTTACGAGCTATTAAAAACATGCTCCCATTTTGGGAACGTTGGTCTCTAAAGGGTTAAAGCCATTGTCCTGATCTTGGGTGATTTCCGTATGTATACATTTGAACTATCTCTAAAGGCTTTGTTGGAACGACTCCGAACAAAGCGTTGATGGCGCGTTTCCAAAACATTTCTGGAGAATCCCTTACAGGTACAATATTCATCCGTTACCATACTATTGCTAGGTAAACAGATCCGACACTTACGGCATTTATACTGACATCGTAAAATTAAATTGGCTTGGCAAACAAAACAAAACAAAACCAACCATAAAATGCTGAACTTCTGACGTGATCTCACGATTTTATTCGACCGGCAAGTGCACATTTCTCGAGACGGTTAACCATCGATGGATATGTTTTATGCACAAGGCAGCTTCATTATTAATTATTATCCTTCGACGGTTGTTTTCTTATGCCACCAAATGTAACTTAACGATTGACTCATGTTATCGAGGTTCATTGCACTTTGTAAATTTTGATAAGTTATGCGTTTGATAAAAACTCTTCAGGTGTGTAAGAAACCAAACTAGTTAGAAGTACTAAAAAATATTAAAGAACTGGCTGTGGGAATTTCATAAGTGTAAAGCATTGGTTTAACTATAACAAACTGCCTTTTTCAGCATAGGTTTTACAGTTGGTTGAACACACGATACTGTAGCTGCCAAGGTGGTTTCCATTCCCGGTGGGGTCATACCAAAGACTTTTTCAAGCCTTGCAAAACTGACAAATGCAACCCGTGAAGCTTCTCGCTCGGCATTTATGACTCATACCTGTACTATGCTGTACTATACTACAGTGTATCGCCACCGACGCAGCTTTCACTACCAGATTAACCGTTTGACCACGGCGCAGGTAAATGAAGATGGGCGCCGCTAATCACTGCCATGGGCGTAGCCAGGGGGCCTGGGGGACCATGATCCGCAAAATATCTTGTCATTTTGTGCTTTGAGAGGCGTTATTCCAAACAAAATACTGTTGCTAGCCTGAAATCAAAATATGTTGGCCCCCCAATTATATTGCCCCCTCCAGATTTTCGCACTGGTACTGATCACTGCAGGCACTCCAAAAGAAGTAATGAAGAGATTATAATGAAAGTGAAACTAAAATGGCTTCATACATTCCTAATATCCTATTTGAATATCGACTGTTTAACAAACTCTCGGGTTGTGGACTGTCATATGTCAGTGAATGTACAATAAGTGAAGTATTTGTGCAACAACTCAAAGTTTACATAGATATTTTAGAGTAACTTAAAAGCGTTTATCGAAAACACAAAACGAAAGAGAAAATGGTTTGACCAGGGATGGCAGCATTCTTTGTGGAACATTGCTGGCGCGCTATCAAAATTAATTAATTTGATATTAAACTTCTAAATATATCTTCCAAAGGAAAGTAAGGAGAGAAAACTGTTGAAGGAACGAGAGGCTTCTCTTGAATTTCTGTCACCGTGTCTGTTTGTCATAGACATTCGTTTTGACGCGATGTTCTGTTCCAACTTGGGTAACGAAGTAATGAACGTTCTGATGAGGGTTATGTTAAATGTTCACGCCGCATTTGGTTCGTGGGCCGCAGGATCCCCCTGGTTTATACCATTGAGGAATATTATGCGTTTTTTTGATGTGAAACGTCTAAATATTTAATAAATGTTTTTCATAAACCATCCGGAAATTTAAGGATTCTATGTTCAGCTTCAAAATTAATTAAGCTTTTTAGGATGTTAATGCTTGAAACACAAAAAGATATTGGATAAAAATGTGGAAGCATTTGCAATGCCAAGGTCAGACATGGTTTCAAATGAATCAGTGATATGATCTCTAGCGATTCCTGCATGGTTCGCGCAACTGCAAATTGCACTGTCTTGAGACAAAGCCTGTGGTTTCGAACGAGTTCCTTCTGGTTTCAACGCAAATGTTGTCAATAGAAGCGTTTTCTGCTGTAATTTGACATCACAAATATTTTACAGTACTTATAACGTCACTTGTTGTTGCTATGCTGCTCATAGAGTCGTTTGGAGTAAGTTCCACTAATTTTTCGAATTTCGGTGCCAACATCGGCCTTGCTGAGTAAGCAAAACTATTCAATCTTTGAAAAGAGCCTATTCTGTAACTTACGCTGATACGATCTATTTTTGTTCGGTAATTTGTTGAAATTTGTTCCACTCAGTGCTTCATGAGAAAGACCTCTCGAGCTACCCATTTTAACACGAAGGCCATTTAATGGTTTATTTCTGGACGGACGGCTTTGATGACCAACGTCAGATTTCCAGCAAGTCTGAACTGTGAAATGAAAAGCGCGTTCATACACTTTTTTGCGTTTCGTCCCAACTGAAAACGCTGGTTTTTGCCTCGACAGTGAACCGTGAAAACAATTTTTCCGACTTTGCAGTAAAACAAGCAAACATCTACCGAATGACGGAATAACACTTACTGGCTTTCAAGTTCTTGTGATGAAAACTACAGACCTTCGATCTACTTTATTTGCAGGCGCCCTTCAGTAATGTTGAAATCAAATGCAATTACCTATCACTCCCCACTCCGGGTGAGCTCTGTTGTTGTACCATCCGTCATAAGGCGGATACTCTTTCTCTTCTTCTGCACCTGCGGCATATAATTTCCATTTAGAGTTTCTATTCTTAACAGCTTGTAAACGACGTAAAACATTAACAAGGAAAACAAGAAGCCCTGTGGAAGAGGACAGACACATCTACTTAAGCCGTGCATGAACAGAAGTTGCTGTACATCACTGCCATCTCATCTCCAAGATTTCGTGATCACCGCGGCATCGACACAGTCGACCTGCACTTTCTAGGTTTTTCATTATCTAAGCAATTGGAAAATGTAAAATACTTCAAAGGAATTATTGATTAAAGATGTGATGGCAGTGATGAACATCGAATTCAGGCCTTTTTCTCTCTAAGATTAACTCATCAGCAAATTTTATCTGATACTGGAAGCCACATACTTCAAACTATTTGTCGCGATATGTAACCCTATTGTTTGAAAGTGCCTCTTGCTCGTAAACGTTTTCGCGACTTTAGACGCTCCATTACCGATGTGAATTTTTTAATGCAGGGCATGCTTTCATGTTAAGTAAAATCTGGAGCACAGCTGAGCTGCCATCGCCAGAAATAAAAATTAATCCGAGAGAAGGCTTTTCGCGTAGGCCTACATTGATAAAACACGTAAAGACGCATAGATTGCAAAATTTTCTTTTTTTGTTTTGTTTACAGCATAAGTCAACAACAGTTTCGCCATACCGAGCAACGAGAAGCCAATGCATCACCCATTTGGTTTTAAATTTAGTTTCATTTACATATTGCAACTGACCTGGGGGATTTCGACAAATACCTATTTCAGGATTTCTGTGGTAACGCTGGCAAAGTGATGACATCGCAATCACGCGCTATTGCTAAAAAAATACGCCGTGTGACGTAGACAAAGGGTCGACGTGAACAAAGCGATTACAAGAAACTATGAGAAAACGGTGCTCCTTTGTAGTTTTTTCCAAAAGAGTTATTTCAAAAGACGGAGATGAGCGCAAGAGGAATACATGACAACGATTTTTTCTCTTAATCGTTGCGAACTGCTTTGTACAGTTGGTGACAGTCATTACGGTTTAACTGATATAAGCAAATGTAAGACTAAGCTGAAAATGCAAAACTTTTGTCAGGCAAGGCATTTTTGGTACTTTTAAGTTCTTCATCAAACATAGGCGCAGCACCCCATGCAGGAGAAAAACATTAGCAGAATTGCAAAATGTGGAAAATTCTTCCAGTCATTTCATTTATTTGCACGGAAATGAAGCAGTGTCGGAAGCAATGCAAGTTTCTTTGTTAAGCCTAAAAAGTAACTGAGATGTTCTGTTCTGTCTGCTCCAAAGGCTTATTGTTATTGTTTTATTACCAGACATACCACGTTTAAAGTTTTCAACAAACTCATTTTTGGTTTTGGGTTACGCACTGAACCCCACGCTGATCTGCTGCAAATCGTCGACCAACCACAGAAGGATTGCAGCCCGGGGTTTTTCAGTTTCGCGGCAACTGAGGTTTCTCGGCAATCTTGTATGCAAAACAAGACTATTCCGGGAAATTTTGTTTTGCAAGATGCTCAAAAGTCCCCCTGGTACATTTTGCAGAATGCAAATTCTTTTTTTGCTTCAAAGCCACTGACGTTTTTCTTCCTAGTACCAAATAGCTCAGGTGTCGGGAACCTATGGCTCGCGAGCCAGATGTTGCTCTTTTGATGACGGCATCTGGCTCGCTTGATGTTTTCTTAACATGATTGTTACAAATGAAACTTTTTCTGTAATTTTCCATCTACCAGACAGCAAATCCATCAGCAACACCATGCAGCACCAGACGTCGCACTAACAGTAAGAAGCATGTTATTAAATAGAAACTTCAGACATTTACCATTGCTTAAAATTGTTGATTTTGCTTAAAAATGCACACGTTAATTGGTAAGTTAGTTGCATTCAGTGTTGAAAAATAATACATGGCTCTCACGGAAATACAATTAAAATATATAGGTTTCAAGGCTCCCTTAGCCAAAAAGGTTTCCGACCCCTGAAATAGCTAGAGATGAAATGCGGTTACAACAAGGCATACAATCCAAGAGTTGTAATTGCGATTCAAACGCCTGGATGTAGAGGTACAATTACAAAACTTACTCATGGATGATCCACGATGTAAGCTTTGTGACAGCTGGTTAACGTTTCTTCAATAACTTTGCCTCGCAGTGGGAACGTTTTGTCAAATTGGATAAACAGTTAAAGAAGAGGAACTTTTATAATTCTGAAAACATTCTGAAGTCTTTTCTTGTATATTCCAAAAATTGTCTCATCGGCTTGGGTAATAGCACTGCACGTCATGTGCTTTGGAACGCTTTGTCAATTTAAAATCTATATTCATAAGATGAAAATCTCATAGTGTTCGTATCAGGCTCAGAAGGTAATCAACTTGATTGTTGGGTCCAAGTATGATTAAAAGACTTATTACGCAGTTACTGAGCAATTAAATTGCAAGCCTGAGGAGAAAAGATCCGGTCAGTGTCAACGTTTAAAGTAGAGTTCGTTTGCACTCATTTGCATCTGCTGTACAGTTGCTGGCATTGGAAACATTTCAACGGTATGTCGGGAAGCTCAACCAGTAAATGAAAACTGTTTTACATTCTAGGCGTTTGTTTTGAAATGCGTTCATCCGAAAAATTTGTTTCGACAAAAAGCAAAAGGATTAGTTTGAGTGAGACGTGGTCCACGCGAAAATCAGCCTTGGTTTGTTTGAAAATGAAGCGCGACAAAATCGTAACAGGTTGAATGTTGCATTCCACGTTTTCCATGAATAAGTTAGAAACGCTCAAGATGTGAATGAAATGTTCTGTGAAACTTCCGATTTTATTTTCTCACAAAAAGTGGTTTTATCGACCATTGTTTTCGTACATCCATGCTCGAAATATTAATGAAAATTCCTTCCCATCTGGCAGTTTTCAAGACATTTTAGATTTTCATGATGCAAACAATTTTAATTCACGTTATGCGAAAAGTAACGACTGACGGAAACATGAAAGTTTACGATTTAAATCAAAACAACTTGATAGGCAAATTGTTGCACTGTATAAAAAAATTTCAAAACATTTCTTTTAACGTCATCGTTCATGTCAGTTCTATTTTTCATAGCGGAGGTTTTTCTGGAAAATTGCATTTTCATATTTTGTCCTATTCCGGCTGCATGACTCAATCCAAAGTATTAAGTAAAGCTTCTTCCAGATATGTGAAGATGTTATAGCATTCACTTGCAAAGATCCTGTCTTACGGAATCCATGATTCTTTTCATTATCCAGGCAGGTCCGGACTCATTCTAGCAACTTGCCAAAGGTAATAATGTTCACAGCTGGCCGGATACGACCTGCATGCGTGAGCGATCAACAATAGCTTCTGTGCGAGAAAATGTATTGCTTTTGACCTTCTAACCTTGTGATAACCTCTGTATTGTCGGTGTCCCGGCATTTTTGCTGTATTAGAGAGTACATCTCGCGCAATTAATTCAGCGCCGCCAAATATATTTATCTAACTATCTAATCTAACCTCGAACAAACCCGACTGAAGTCAAACAAGGTTCACAGGGCGTTTAAAGCATAATGAAATAAAACTGTGTAACGTGTTTGCCACAGTCATAAACTCACGTGGAGAGTTAGTTTCTAAGCAACCTTGTACAATTTACGCATCTGAGAATACATACGAGGCAGGATAGCTAAAACTGAAAGCATTTTTTATCGTAATGAGAAGCCAATTTCACGATCAATATAAAATTCAAGTCAAACCTAGCTGCGTGACCGTTGTTTACATAGCCACGCCTGCCTCAGAAATACTGTTTGTATTGGCAGGCCACCTAATGTCCTAAGGGAGGGTGAACAAAACGATCTTTTCAGCAAAATTGTTCGAGTGCATACATTGCTACTCGATTACTGAGTCGTATTGTTAAGAATAAATGCTGAAAAGTGTGTCTTTGTTAAAAACCAACGCTTCAGAAATGATCGACAAAAGGTGCAAATTGCTGATTGTTAATGGGACAAGTAGGTTACACTATAGGTAGTCTTTTTCAAGCAAGTATATCTTTCAGAGATTTTTTGATGGAATTATATCAGGTCCAGATTATATCTGTGTGATATTTTGAGACAAAAACCCAAACGTTACCTCTCGCAGCCTCAGAAAAACACCTTCGTAGCACTCTTTGAGCAAAGACACCACAAAAGACGTAGATCCATATTTCACTCAAACGTTTCCTTATTATAATCAACACACAAGAACTATGGAAAGACTGGACGGCTCTGCAATAATTCAATTGAAATAAATACACTAATGGTACTTACCTTGGGAGGCAGCTGAGAGAAGTAGGAAGCAACCGAGAAACACTAACATCATTCACAAACCTGCAGCTACAAAATGCACAGTTAACCTGAGCACGTAACCTGCAACAGAAAGAATAATTCAAGCGTGACAAACTAATTGCGTGCGACGAGAAAAAATCTGGCAACGATCGAACTATGTTCTCCACGATGCCCTGACGCAATTTCCTTTTCAAACAAGCGGTCAACAAACCCAAACTATAACTCATCATGTACTGTAGATGATATGCTTGCGGTAACCGTGTTGTATAATTATTTCACCGTTATGTGCAAAGACTTTCATGATTTAATGCTTAATCCCATTCGGAGCCTTATAGCTTTTTATTGTCCACATTTAATTACATTTAACCATACCAACACGCATCTTTGAAATCTCAATTATTTTGCTTAACAAGAGGTCATCTTGTTCCTATGATTTCTTGAAGTTTGCAGATGCTTACAAGCATAAAGCAAGTTTGAGTGCAGCTGAGAGGTTTTTAAAAAACGCTGTTTATTTTTTATTAGCAGTGCAATACTTTTCACCAGATTTTGTCAGTTGCCATGATCAAAAACATGAAAGAAACGTTTTCTCCCGAAACGTCTTCACAACCACCTCTTGCCGGATATGTCTTCTGCTTATAATCTCAGCTCGAACATCATTTCTTGATCTGTAAATCGGTGCTGAGCCGCAAATGGATTTGCTTCGTTGAACACGTCGCAAATGTCCGTGGCAGGGTTACTGACCTGAGCAGATAGCCACACTGATTTTCTTAGTGCAACCGCTTGTCAGTTAAACGGGTCTGTTATGAACATCGTCTGTTTCTGTTATCAAATGTGGTCCGTTGTATACGTTGTTTGTTAAGACCGGGTCTGTTATGAATGTGGTCATTTATGAAATGCGACCTGAACGTGTTTATTACGACGTGGTCTGTTATGAACTGGTCTACGCGGTTCGCTATGTACTGACCTGCTACGAACCTGGTCTCTTATGAGCTGGTCTGTTATGAATTGGTCTTCTACGAACTGGTCTGCTATGAACATGGCTGTTTCTACTTTTGAATGTGGTCTGTTATGAACAGATTTGTTATCAACGTGGTCTGTTATTAGCATAATCTGCTCTCAAATGTGACCTGTTATGAATGTGGTGCCAAGTGTTTTTATAACAAAAACGGATTGTGACGTGATCTCCGTTTCGTTTCAAATAGAGATTACAGGTACAGCCACAACGACGCATAATTGCAAGACCCATTCACGCGTGACTTCTGTTGGGGTACTTTTTGTTACTTCCCAAGGACACCTTACAGGTCACGCTTTTGAACTCACCAGCTTCAGCTAAAGCTCGATCGAAAATACTCGATGTAAGGTTTGCAGCTCAGGGATATTTCAAATGGCCTATCAGCATTGTTTTCCCGTTAACCCATTAGTTTCTACAGACATAATGCCCCACGCTTAACAAAGGGTTTAACGAGTGCTAGTCCTGTTGTTTCCTGACGCATCCCTTAAAAACTGTTATCTACTGCACATGTGTTTCTAGATGAAACACAAGCAGCTTATGTTTCTGAAAATACGACTTGGTTCAATATGCAATGCAAATAGGTGTCACGTAGACGTAACATCAGTCAAAATACTAAGCTCCCCATTGACTGCATCATATTTGCGGTACTATTTACTTGAAAACAGGAATGTGCAAGTCCGAATCTTTGCAAAGTCATGATAACAAAGCCCAGTCGGGTGGTTTCTTGACAGGTTGCAGCAAAACTAAAGCTTCAAATTGTCAATGCTTAAACAACGCTTCATCTGAGCACATGCACAACGAATTGCCTGAAAATGAAAGTTCATCCATCTGCGTTGATTCAATGAATAAACAAAAACATATTGGTGAGCGTGACAGATCTTTTCGGAAGAGGACAATCGTGTTGACAATATTCCAAGCGAGCAGAAGCATGGACTGAAACCATTAAGTTTCCCAGTCAGCAGTTGACTGGACCCTGCACCTTCCAGAGGGTTACAAAGAAAAAGTTGTTAACACGTTCTTGCTAGGCTAAGCTGCATGCAGGGACGCCGGAACAGCGATAGGACAGGGTGGGCAGTAGATGAGTTGACGGCAATAAAAATTTGTAAGAAACAAACACACCGTTGCCAATTACGCTTGTTTTTGCGCAGCAACAACGTTGACCTCAAAATCAATAGCAGAAATTATAGAAAACCATTCTGAACTTCCCGGGTACACGAATAGCTGCAATAAAGTTGTTTCAAGTGGATCATTATCAACCGTAAAATTACCTACGACTCTGTAATGGAAAGGCACCGCCGCACGCGTTTCCGCCCTTTGTGAACGGCAGGTGGAACATAACCCGTCATTTCACCGCTCTTCGGGATCTCTGAAGCGACCTATGATGCTGTTATGTAAGGGCACCTGTGCCCCCGTTGCTCCCTTTTTCAAATGTCGGGGGACAGTGTCTCCGTCATGCATCTCCGTTCCGGCCTTCCTGGCTGCCTGTGCTTCCAAAGCTAAAAAGCATTTTTCATCTGGCCATGGGTTGCTATACATAGGTTGATTGTTTGCATAGTTGAAGAATTCAATCTGCCCTTGAAAGAAACTACATTTGATCCACAACTGGATCCAAGTTATTCGCCACCAATTCTGGGCAAATTGGAAAAGGGATTAAGAATATCTGAACGGAATTCCAGTTTTCCCAGAACTGCAGAACTCTCCACATGCAATCCCATCACCTGTTGAAGTTTAGGGTCATGTCTATGACTTAACAAATATTGCATTAAATTACATTCAGACAACGTGGCCACAGAAAAACTTTCGTATATGGTTGGTGATGCATTTTACCGTGGTGCAGGTTTTATGTTGACTTGCATGTCTGGCACTGGTTGTTTTGATCTTCATATCAACAGCAGACATATGCAGGACTCTCGTACTTCCAGTGAGACTTAATTTTTTCTAGTTAGTGAATCGACTAATATGATTATTTGTCCTCGGATACTTCAAGATTACAGAAAGGACGTTTACTGCGAAAATTATCTGTTGCGCATTATTTCATGAAACAGCAAAGCCATGTGGAATTTTCTATCAGGACAATGCCCAGAAGAAAAACAAAGAATTAATAATCTCCTCCACTTGATACTCAATTAAGAAATAATGGCATCACATTTAAGGGACTTTCGGTTTTAACTGAATGAAAAAAATCCGGTAAAGGTTAAGGAAAAACTGCAGTTTTAAAATAAATCCACCTATTCATTTTACAAAGCGTGTTGCAATATAAACGAAGAGCACTGCGAAATTTTGTAGTTTTGCAAAATCGGACAAACAACGTGCAGTTAATTAGAGCTCGGGGGAATCGTTGCAGCTCCATTTGAACAACAAAATATCCAAAGCTTAGTGCTGTTTGCACAAAAGCTTATCTCAAACTTACTTTTGATACATTTCAACGTTTTTCCTTTTCAGTGTTCTCTGCTATTTAAACCGCAAGTTTCCAGCGGTCCAGTCACGTGTTTGGCATAAATCGGAATTGCCGGAGACAGTCAATCAAATGCAAAACTACTATTAAACGCACTTTTTCTCATTAAAAACTTTGCTTTGCTTCGCTCGTGCCGCGTTTGTTTGCATCTCATTCGAATTGAGGACTTTGCAGCAACGAGGAAGAAATCAGATTTGATCATGAATCGTGAACGAATCTCTGTTTTCAGTAGAAGAAAACCGACAAGTTGCAAACTCAATAAATCAGCAATTAACTTTGGACAAGCTAAATGACAAACCAAATTATTTTTGTCATACAAAGAACGTTACTTTACTTCGATTTAGCGTTAAGATTTCAACTTTGGATGCTCCTTGTAAGCTGTGTGCGAATGTAGGCACGAGTAGCACGAACCCTTGCAAAAACGAAAATTGTTAACTACACAACAGAAAACCTTCAAATGCAACAATGGACAGAAAAAGGTGGGTCTCTGTTTCGCTGCTCAGACCGATGCGGTTCCGAGTGTTCACAGCAATATTTTTTGCTGATTTAGAGGTCGATACGTTTCTGCTTGACTGAGTCACTTCATCTGGATGCTTACCGCTGAGGACGTTATCCCTACGATCAGATGATAGCGGTATGCTTTCGAGTCTTATCTAAGGTTTGGAGTTGGTCTGCTGTATTCTGAATGTAAGACACAGGTACATCGTCATGAAGCACACGTGTAAATTTGCAATTTTCTTCAATTAGACCGTTTTTTCATTTTGTAGTTCTCATATAAGTTCTGAAAGTTTCGCCCGGTGTTTGCCATCATTTGTTACTAAACTGTACGCATGTGCCCATAACACTTAATTGTCGTTAGGCACATTGACGCCGCAATAAATTATCGTTTGTTATCCTTAGTTTACTACAGCTTGATGGGCTACGCGTTCTCCTTGACAGCAGAACTTCCTTCCGATAAAACTTTAGCTTGGCGGCAAGCTTATGAGGAATCTGGCTGCTTTCATTCTTCTGCAACGATTAAAACTTGGAAGCATATCTATTTTTCATAGTTATAGGCTACAAAGATGGCGGCAAGAAAATGGGTCACAGTTTATTAACGGGGAAACTAGTTTCGCGTTTTCCAACGCATCATCAGTCCTGTAAACATAAAACAAATCTTACAGGCGAAATGTTGGCACTTGAAAACAAGCAAAGAAACACGAACTTTGAGCTGATAATGCCAACCTAGTATGCGCAATATATACTCTGTAAGATCTTAGTGTCTGATTTTTGCTGGGAAAGGGTTTGTTTCGATAGACAGAGGTACAAAGTTATTGAATTTTTTCAACTAAAAATAGACAAAAAGTTGACGAAAGGTTGACAGAAGGTTGAAAAAATTTTGGCAAAGGCTGCCACTTTGATATTGAATTTTTTTAGTGTGTGTTTTGAGAATCTATGGAGGTGCGCATCTAAAACTTTATCGGTTAGTTTCTGATAACAAGCCAAGCAACGGCATTCGTTGTGGTCTAAATAACAAAATTTTGGTGAAAAGTCTGGTTTATTTTTTTAACAAACTGTTTATTTGCCAAACCGTTTGAACCACAAATGCTTGATGGCATAGTAAGGGCTCTAATCATACGGAATTACGCCTAGGATTGACTAAAGCTTGAGTGAAAAATTGGCTCATGGTGTTGGCGCCCAGAGCCCGATGACCTCGACCAAAAATGCGTACACAATTATGAAGTCACCCACAATAAAACCAAAATCCAAAACTACCCGTTTTTTGAATCTAAACTAGAAGACTTTCCGCATCTTTAGGGTGTTTAAACAGCCATCTTTTCAGCTGGCGAGTTATGTGGGTTCAAACGTACGCTAAAAAGTGGCTCACGCTTGTGTTAAAGGTTCAGCCGAGACCTTGAAGGCTTCTACCAGCCATGTTTTTGAAAACGGGCCAATTTTGTTTGATTTTCTTTTTCATATTTTCATTTTGTTGCAGTATTCGCATGTTTCTGAATAAAGTGCACTCGTAAACATCTTGAAAATCAGTTTTATTCAAATACGAGCTTTTTGTCTTACATGTCCTGAGAAAAGATACCGTTCTACTGATCAAGGGCAAAGAAAATTAAAGTACAAATCGAGCCGGGAAAGTGACATTTTTATAATTTTTAATGGTAAAAATATTTCATTTTATGCAGAAATCTGTTTCCACCATAGAACAGTTGCGTTCTCTTTCACATTCGTGCTCCTCGAACTTAGATCGGATTGTCGATTAAGTTTTACGTTGTATAGAAGCGATACGTGCTTGACCAGTAAATTTGTACCACACCCGGCTTAACTAAAGCCAGTTACTTACTCGAGTTCTTTTCAGTGAACCGGGTTGCAGTTCATGTGCATTCGTTCAATAGGAGGCGATCATCTATAGGGCGAGGTTACAAGCGTAAAAAACTATCAATTATATCTGACTTCCTCTGAACAGCGTTTATTCACAACTGACTCGGACTTACAAATCAGAACTTGGTCTTACCTTTGTAATGCAATAATTTCTAATTAGATTTCAATTCAAATTCAGAGTTGGCTTATATTTTATGTAACATAAGATTTAAATTCCAATCGCTGAAAGGTTTTGTTTCACAAAAGTTTCAAAGGAATGAAAAAGTTTTAATCAACTCAGGCTAACATGAACGAGCCTAGTCAGTGTGGAGGTTTACCTGGCATTATCAAAATTCTCTGAAGTTCTGCACAGTGCGTAAAAATATCGATGGATTCGTCTGGTAGCCTCTCACCAATTTGTGACGTACCCAATGCCCCAGAGTAATGATAATGACAGTTAGCCCCTTGCACAAACCAGGCTCGTTCATAATATCCCCCCATTAATGTTCGAAATTTCGTAAAATGGGAGGAAATCAAACAATCAGCACCGCAAGTCTTCAAGGGTTGCATTTAGTTAGCGTACTCCGGTTAAAAAGGTCGGTAGGCATCTCCAGACGTCTTGTTATTTCTATTCTTGACATACAAATAAAGAAACACATAGCGTTATATGTGAAAAGAAGTCTTTTGCGATCGGCAGTATAGCGGAAAGAACAAAAAAATCTTCGACCAAATAGCCTGAGTCGCCCCTGGTTCTGCACGCGTGATTTGAAGAATCGTCAAAGACTGTCAATGAGCTTCAGCAGTATCAAGTTACCGGTCATTCGAGTTTTTTGCGGGATGAAACGTCGCAAATCCTGAACCGTAACGGACTAATAATACTGAGCATTCAAATAAAGACAAAACAGATCAACCTTTGTACAAAAGAGACCAACTCTCAAACATTTCCAACTGGTTCACTAATGAACAAACCAGTCATCACTGCAAATCAAAGCAAACGTTTCGAGACGTATTCGGTATGCTGTCCTTGTTATTGTGACAGCCCATTGCATTGGCTGTGTTAGACAATGCAATCTTTCTTTCAGCTGTAAAAGTTTTCTAAAGCTGAACTTTTCAACATCTTTTTGGAAACTAATTCAAATGGTAAAGGTTCTTTCGCCTAAACTGCAAGTTGAACAAGTGGGATTAAAATATGGGATATGCTGCAGTATAATGCACATCACAATTGGAACATATACCGCTGTTTGAAATATGAAGCATAACTTTGCTTTGCCTGATACATCAAAGTGTGAGAATGACAGAAGCCAAGACATTGCGGACGTTAAAATCTTATTCATATTCCGGTCAACATCTATCTCTTGCTAATTATTTATTTTCTCTCTTGTTTTTGTAAATTAAGAACAGCTCACTGCCTTTCCTACTTTTTTAAAGAATATTAATAAGATACTCCAACTCCGGTCTGATTCACAACCTCACATGCAACATAAGTTGCAGCAGACATTCCCTGTTCGGGAATATTGTCGTCGAAACCACAAGCGGTATTGATATTCTGATTTGTATTGATGAATGTGTGAAGCACTGCAGGTCTGTAACTAGGGTTGCCAGATGGCAGGTATTTCACCGGCCTGGTTGGTATTTTACTGCTAATTTAGCAGAGGCCAGTGAAAGGCCGGTATTTTGAAAATCAGTGCCTGAAGCAGGTATTTTGAAAATAAATAATATATCGTAGTTTCAGAAAGATCTAACGCCGAATTTCTCAAATTGCAATGAGTCTAGTAGTAAATCTTTTCACGACTTTTCTTTCAGTGAAGTTTATTTGCTGCTGTTGACGCAATCCTTTGTACGATTTTTGCATCACCCACCCATCAAATGTAATGAGGCAGCCAAAACACAGGCAAATTATGATTAACTGTAGCTTACCAATACTGATTGTCTCTCTGTTTTCCCTGTGGCGCTTACGAAATACGACACAGCTTAGATCTGGCACTGTTGAAAAATCAAAATGGTCGGTATTTTTACAAAACACATCTGGCAAACCTATATGTAACATTATGAATTGTCACTTTCAAAATATTTTTCGTATTGTTATTGGTAGTGATGCTTCTTTGAAGTTAAAAAATATTTGATCGTGTTGTATAGCAAATCATCCGCAACAAAATCTAATGAACCAAATCTTTGAAGACTAAGTCACGTACAAAATCCAATGAACTATGAGTTAGGATCTTACAGTATGATTCAAACCTGTGACAAACTCCAATCAAACAAACCTTTGAGACCTCAGTCATACTCAAGGCAGCCTTCCCTGTTTTCTCACAGGAGTGACTGAATGAAAGGACAACCTCTTCTGCTGTTGTTTTTGTTTCATTCGTTTTTTTTGTGACGTACTGGTGGGGGATTTTTATCTGTTGGCAAAGTTCCTTTTTCTAAGTCGCTCGTAAATGTAAATCAACGGCATACAGGCTGGAATTAAGAGGAAGGGAAAAGTTGTGAATTCTTGCTGACGCAGTGGCAATGATGGGGGACAAACGTTTGTTTGAGACCAATTAATGACATGGTGAGCAAATGGGAAACGAGGACTTTGCTTTCAAACGTTTCTCTGACCAAATAGCAACAAAGTTTTATTGCCACAATTTCTTCTTTAAAGTTTCAATTCTTAAAACGTAACATTTTTATGCAGCTCACGGTTGTTTTTGTTTCTTGATCTTTCCTTCTCGCAAACATGGAACAAACGTTTG
>JGI24021J15306_10004965_pt1 | contig 15649 bp, 6 predicted proteins | sample Ectturendosymbi1_FD_15306 | JGI IMG/M metagenome (IMG submission 15306)
CATGAGTGTTAACGCACGATTCACGCTCGCGCAGACCCGATTGATCTGCCTCTAACGCCTTCCGCCTGCCGTTCTGACGTGCGTGGTGCATTGTTGGCGGTAAACAATGTTGACTGGATTTCTATCAACCGAACTGGGACACAGGGTTGCTCACGAGTGATGTCACGGTATTTTGGCAGGAATCCAAGCAACTTCGTCACACTTAATCACGAAGTGTTTTTCTTACCATGAAGTCACAAAATAACGTCAAACAACCGTGGACTCACTTCATACCAACCAGAATCGCGTCATTTGTGATGTCTTCCGTTCCGGGTGAACCTGCCATTTTGTTGGGAAGGAAGAAGCGAAACCGTCCCGAATGACAACTGCAACGTTGCTGCATACTGTTTAAAATCTGAAATGATTTAAGAAGAATTTGCAATTAAATCATACAAAGCGTTACACGCCAGGACGAATCCCCGCGCTGGTAAAACCTATGCTTCCAGTTTTCGCGGCCAACATCAGAGTCGCTGATAGTTGTAGAGCAACGGTGCACAACCTACGGCGGCCTCCGATTATGAAATTTGCGGCCGTTCACATGTAGTTAAATATAAGATTTGGCGGCCGTGCTGGCGTACATTGACGGAAAACAAACGCAAGGCAAGAAAACCAGTCGACACGAAGCGTAACAATCTGGATGGTGATGTCACAAAGAGCAAAATTATCTGCCAACAAGCAAGATCAAGAGAGTCACGGTGCATTGCAAACTTTACTTTTAATAAATTCGTTAAAATGTTTTGCTACGATGCTTTGCAAACTTTTCTTTCAATAAATTCGTCAAAATGTTTGACATGTTATTGCACTTTTAGGCACAAGTACATGACATATACCGGATGAAGCCTATTCTTTAATTAAACGCATCTCATAAAGATAACTCGAACTCATTGGCGGCCGTACTTCATCTAAATAGAAGTAATGCGGCCGGCATTAGGAAAAGGTTGTACACCCCTGCTGTAGAGCTACGCTCAAGTGGATACCATTCTTTGTGCAACGGTTTATTCAAGACAATTGCCAAAGAAAGTTTAGGCAGAACATGGCGTTCGCAGACTTCTTTTACCTATTATTTCGAAACGAACAGCATAGACCACCGAGGTTCAAAGTCTTCTAAGTGCGTTGCATACTTGACGATATACTACTTCATGCACGATCACTACTGCACGTTGTGTTTCGCTCTGACGTAAGGTACATTTGTCACTGATAGGTGACAAACGTTCAATGTCAATCCAGTTTACGGAAATGAATGGTGTGCTGCTTGCATTTAGTCGATTGATCAACGGTCAGCATGATATCCTGAATAAGAGTGCATTCTAACTTGGTTCAAAGGCGAAACTGGTCCACGTTGCAACTTGAAACGCAAAGTAACTGCATCTCTCTGTGACCTAGAAATACTAGCCTATGGGCTTCGACCGTCGTCGTTGGAGCAAGATACTTGCTTGCTGCTTACAATCCATGTATAGATATATAAATATCCGCGATTTTATCCATAGGTTTCAATTTAGAATTAAATAAAACTTCGGACATCACTTTTGCAGCATCCTTCTACAACGCGACGCCGCCCAGCAGGACGTCGAAGCCGAAATGCCACCATCACTACAATGTCTGTCTGTTTCATTTTCATCGTGTGCTACCTGCCATATGTGGTGAGTAACGTTATCGGCTTATACAACCCGCTGGCTGAAAATGTCTCTCTCACACATGTTAGTGGTAACAGGCAATGAAATTTTAGTTTTCTTTTGTGAGAGCAATAGACACTCGTCCGCAACACTACCGGAAAGATGAATGAGCTGTTTGAAACTGATCATTAAACTCCGATCAACAGATAATGCGACCATTGTTTTTCATCATCAACAGTTTACGTGATAAAATAATAAACAGAATGGAAATTTCGTGAGTGATCTTAGCAAAGCGCGAACATTCCCGACTAGCGATAAGTCATATGATGAATTGATATGTAGTAGACGTTGAATGCGAGAATCATTGTAAACAACTTCATGATTTGCAGATGGCGTAACGAACCAAGATTTACGATCGCAAAAGCTTGTGAAATATTTTCCATTACGAATCTGCTTCTTATGAACTGCTCAAGCCACAAAAATGATATTAGGGTTATAATTTTCAGGAGGTACTCATTTATATCTGCTCTGAAGAACCTTTTTCTGTGTTTGGAACAGACTTTAAGTAGATTGTGAAAAAACAAAAAACTGCCACAGGTGAACCACCACCATCTTACGCCAATGGAACTTGAAGCGAATTGATACTATATAATCTAAAAATGCAGTAACCTTACAGAGTATTCATAGAGACTGTACTTATAATTTTCACTGCATACCAAGGACTTGTGCATCAGTACTAACAATTAATTAGGGAATTACTTGGTAAGGGTACGGGGAACTGCCATATGGTGCAAATTTTATTATCCACATGTGAATACTATTTGGCAATATAGCAAAAAGATGCAACTGCAAATTTAAATTGAGCCATTAACAGGTTAGACGCAAATCTTCAATATTTAAGGGCAACTGGAGTAATATTGAATCCGAGGGGACTAATTACAACACCAGGTAAGTTACCTTATTAGATAACAAGAAAACAATAATGCGCACTTTCAAGGATACTAGCAAAAAGGTGTTATTGTAGAAGTACAGCATAGCATAAGTCAATGCTGGTAAGTTCTCTTATAAATGAAGTCGTGTTAGCTGCAGGCGTTTAAAGGAAGCAGAAGCAAAATTTATGTTTATCACAAAGCCATTACACTTTATGAGGGATTCTGGAAAACTGTTTCTTTGTTGCAAACTTTTTCACTCGTCTCCTTGATTTTATCCCTTGTTTACCGAGTCCATCATGACTTTTGTAGCATGCAATAGTTGCAGATACTTCAGTTTGAAAACCGGCTAACAGAGACGGTTGAGCACAAGCCACCAAAGCTGGTAGGATGGGTTCGAATCCTGGTCGGGTCATGCGAAGACTTGAACAGCGGCACTTGCGGCCTGTCCAGGCTCGTGCTCAGCATTAATGGGTGGGCGCACGGCAAAGCTTTACGCGCTGCGATGCCACTGAATCGCCACCAGCGTAGAATTCACTGCGAAACCAGCCACTTGGCCCTCTGCGGAAGCAAGTGGAGATGGGCGCCGCAGACTACTCGTGACACTCCGAAAGGAGTACCACGAAAACAAAGTATAAACGAAACTGAATCACTGCACTTGTTATTTGCGCCAGTGTACGCACTGTGCAATGTATATGTTCGACTTAAGTGTTTTATCATATCTTTACGGAACCCCTATGCAGTCGTCACGGTCCCCACTTTGAGAAGCCCTGTCGTAAACTGTCTAATGGTGTAGGCCAGTGGTTCTCAAACTTTTCTGCACGTTGACCCCCAATTAAACTACACAATTTTCTGTAGACCCCGTGTCCTAGCCCAACAGGTAGTAATGCAAGGAACGTATGTGTCAAAATAAGTTTGAGTACTTTTTACTTGAAATGCATGATAAAATAATACACAATCCGAAAATATGCTTAGAAGTATAGATGTAAGCATGACATAAAACAACAATTGTTCTCCGCCCTACTGCGTAGCCTACTGCCGTACCAGGGTTGCCAGGAAGACAAAAGCAAAAAAAAGCCAGATCAACCCCTAAAACAGCCAAATAGCACCAAAAAAGCCAAATACAAGATAAATACACAACGACACCTTCAAAACACCCAAACGCGCTTTTGAAAGGCAATATATACATATTTTATACATGAAACGAATAAAGCTCACTATATTAATAAACTTCTCGATACTTTTGATCTTGCCGAAGAGTAAACTGAAGCTGCAAACCTAAAAGTATCAGCAAAACAAAAAATTTTAAATTCTTGTGCGGAGTTTCCATTAAAAATTTATCATTCGGTGTCCAGAAACAGTGTTTAGAAATCTGCTAGTGTCCATAAATCTGCCATAATTATCTTTAAATATGCCAAATTGACATTAAAAACCTAATTGGCCAAAAAAGGCCGAAAAAAAGCGAAATTGCATTTGGCCTTTTTAAAAAATAAAAAAAAACAAAGGAGTTCCAAAAAAGCCAAAGATTACAAATTTGGCCTCAAAAAAGCCGAACTGGCAACACTGTGCCGTACTACCAGTCTAACAACTGCCGAGCTGCGACACAAGCACTACAATATTGTTTGTGACGTAACACACAGAACAGTTTTCGCAATGTCATCACGATGGATGATTTAATAAAAAACTATTCGAATCGATTGTACTTCTAACTACTGTAGCTGAGATTGGATCAATCCTCTTAATTTTGTTGATTTGTTGAAAAACGCCGTTTGCATTCCTTGCCCGATTACGGTAACAATAATTTTGAAGTGGAGGCTTCGTTGCCCCAGTAGACCCCAGAAGTTATTCAGTGACCCCCATTCGACCCCGTGACTATTTATCGACCCATTGGATGGTCCAATTGACCCCTGGGGGTCGATATCGACCACTTTGAGAAACATTGGTGTAGACTAAGCATGTTTGAAGTGGAGAAGTACTCCCAGTTTGCAAAAAATATTTGTACTACACAGCAGAACTAGATAAAGTTGAATTTAAACTTAACTTTGAATTAACTGTTCAGAATTACTGCTGATATTTGCTTGGCTTTTTTGTATTCAATTTGCAGACACTGCACCGTTCGGCCATGGTAGTCTCATACCTAGCTCTACCCTTCACTACGTATTGTTTTGTCTTTCCTGTGACGCAGTTTGTGTGCGGCCTGCGATTTTTTTAGCGTGTTGTATGGCTAAAATTTATATTCCTTACTTGTACCAAAAGATTCTAAATGTAACTAACTTCACCTTTACTTTGACTGCTCTAGCGTTCTTTCCATGTGTTGTCTTGAGAGTGTTTTTGTTTCTTTTTGTGGGATTTCTTTCTGCTCCAACATTCTTGCAAAGCCCCAGAAACAAACTGTTTGAAGTAAGAGTTGCTTAGCAGTCTGTTTTGATATGTAGCTTCTTTCTTTTGTTAGGAGGTAGCAGTGCTTTATGTTGCTACAATTTCGCGGAAATACTTGCAAGTTATTTGTTTTGCTCCGTAGTTAAATATTTGTTTGGCTTCAGTTCACCGAGGAAATTGACTGAGCGCTCCTTTCACGAAAAACAAAATTTTACTTGAACGGAAGTCAGCTTGCGCCCAAGCTTACTTCGGCTTTCACTAAAGAGGAAGCCTAGTTTCGTTAATCGCCCTCAGTCGTGAGTCAGCTGCCGAGCTGAACTGTACGGCAGTTGCCATAGCCGGACTCTATCGCGTCTCGGCTTAGCTTTTCAGGCTGCTGCGATCTGCACTCTGCAGCATGTTAGGCATGTCGCGCAGCATCGCGCTAAATAAACAATGAACTTTTTGCAAGAACGAAACCGAAGTTGCGGAAGACATAATCGTACCCTAAAAAGAAAGATAACGCTTGCCATCTAATTTGACGTGACCTGAACTAGGTTTTCTCTTTGGTCAAAGGCCGAAATTTTTTTAAATGACCGAAAAAATTAAGTCAATTCCGTCATAATTTCCGAAAAGGTATGCTACTGAACACGGGCGTAACAAGGAGGGAACAACTCCCCGGGCGCCGAATCACTGCGGGGGTGCGCCGAAAAGTCCTAACAGTGTCGCAAGTACTTTCTTCAACAGGACATTTGCTTCCGAAAGAGCTCAGGTTCGCACTTGGGGGCGCCAAACTTGTTTCTTGTCCCGGGCGACATCTTACTTCACCACGCCACTGCTACTGAATACTATCACGGCGAATTTTAATGCCATTACAGGACAAATGACCGAAATGTCTCAGCGAAAAAAAACAGGACGTGAAAACAAGACCAACGCAGTAGGTGAAAAAGAGAAACTGAAATCAACTTCTGTTTTGCGTTTATTTCAATGCGTTTGTGCGGAACTCGGAAACGCTGGTTGATGTCGTCTTCTCACTCAGATCTGCTGCCAACCGCGTCAGCATGTAAAATGGTCGACCAAACGGCATCCCAGTCAAACAATTTCTTGCAAACTTGTTGAACGCAAACAGTCTAGAGTAGAAGATGGTATTAAAAGCTTTTAGTGCTAACGTCAATCATGTGAACAATAAATGAAATTTAGGCTTCAAGGTCATGCCGGATACTGACGTAACAAAGAAACCCAAACCGTTTATTTTCAGGGCGAAAGAGTTTTTTGCATCACGCCTTATTTTGATCTTAAACTGACAGCAGTGTGACGGGAAAAGGTGAGTGAAGCTGCAATTGCAGTCTTGTGTTTTCCAGAGCCGGGTTCTTCACGAGAGCACCACCAACACTCGATCGCATGTCATGCTGACGTACGCTACTTTCGGTCTGGCTTTTCTACAGCCGCTGTTGAACCCAATCGTCTACATCTCCACCAACGTTCGTTACAAGAAAGAACTGTTGGTAAGAGAACCACAACGTCAATAGGACTTATGCAGAATTCAATCACGACGCAGCGGTGTTACTTCAGCAGGACGCAATTTTTGCGCCTAAATAGAGCAATCTTTTAATCCCGTGCGACGTAGAACGTGTGTGCGTCGTCCAGAGTTGTGTAAATGCCTCATTTTGAAGCCCGAATCCGACAATTACAGTATTTTCGAAGCCCGCTTCAGTCCCGAAAACCAAATTTACCGAGTGAGTCAAGATATGCGCAACTGCTGGATATTGGTGGCGCAGCAAAGTAAATATGGCTAAATAATTCACAATCAATTATGTTTCGTAGAAGATTTAATCAACTCCATTGCTTCAACAGTAACTGGCGACAAAAGTGTCCGTCGTTGCAAAAAAAGTTAATAAGATGCAGGCCCAAAATTGGCCCGAAACATTTTGACAAACTTAAGCCCAAACCCGGTCCGACTTGCAGCTCTGGCGTCGTCAACAGAAAGATAAACAGTTCTGCTGTTCTGCGTTCGAGAATGCGGAGCTGATATGCGCTAAAAGAAGCTGTTCATCCTCCAATTGTTGTGTCACGACGAGCGACGTATCCACTCGGCGATAGCGCGAATCATGCCAATTGTCGTAAAATGAGCTGTAACTTCCGCGTGCTTGCCGTGCTTCCGCGTCTCTGCGATGCGCGATCCCCGCTTGAGACAACTGGTTGTTGCGGATCAGTTCACGCTCTCAAACAACCTTGTACTCTTGCGACTTCGTCATTTGATGTTTGATCACATTCGCTCTCAGACTTAAGCGGCTACCGGCAGCATTTGTGTGCAATCGGTAACTTGCAACAAATTTTCCAAAAAATCACAGGCTAACGACACCTCAGACGTTGTTGGAGGTTTGGATCTTGCGTTTAATGGGCGCGACTGTAGATTTCGTGGCATCACTACCCTAACCTTTCAGCAGCTCTTGTTGGGATACAGTCCCTTATCTTGATCAAGAATCGCGTGCGTAGACGGTGAGGCGCTTTAGAAGGAGTTGATGTTGATTCTTTTCACCGTTTTCTCATCAACTTTCCAAACAGTTTTGCCGCTCGATTAGCTGCTGACCAACTTCGAAGCGTAGCAAGTGTGTAAGGCCTTTTGGCTGAGCACACCAAGATTTTGCAACGTTGCTGCAAAAGAACGCCTTTGACATATTTTTGAGAAAAGGCACTCTGATGTCCAACTTGTGGTTCCGGCAGTATGTTCTTTATTTTTGATTTCATGGCATGCGCCAAAACAAAATCGACATGGATTTCTAAAAATTGGCGTGCATCTACCATCTAGTACTGTTTGGTAAAATGCGCAGTTGCAGGCATTACGGAAACAATGTTAGAATAACCTCTCTATTTCTTTGCGCATAACTGCGTATGCAAGAAAAGTAGCATACAAAAGGCGCTATATTATTTAGAAAATTTTCACTGCGTTGATTCAAATCAGGGGCAAAAGATCTCATCGCCAAATTTCAGACGTTTTGTTGAAGAGCGTCTGTAAATCGGTGGTATGCCTTCCCCGAAAACACGCAACTTCGATAAAGCATCAAAACGTGGTGAATTTGATACCCGTGCATTGTAGAAGATGGCGGCTTGCGAGACACCAAAATACGTCCCGATTTCTTATCGTCTTTTCCAAGCGAGGGAATGCATTCCGTAGTCTGCCTTGATAAAGTGCTTTAACGGCAAAGGAAGTTTAAATCTGATCTGCCTATTTTTTGCGTTGCAGTTGAAAAACATTGACTTTGAATACGCGTGAATTATGTGCACGATTTTATCCGTTTTTAGCTGCTTTCACCTTTCTGGAGAATTGTCATTGAAATGTGAATTGGTGCAGAAGAATAAAGTTATGAAAGTGGAGCATGACAGGCAGATTCCTCGAAAGTTCTGCACCATTTGTGTTTAAGAAGAGTTAATAAATTTCCGTTTTACCCTAATCTCGCAATAACGTTGACCATTTTTATGTATAAGCATTATTTCTCGCCAGGTTTTCACAAAACAACTTATTGTTACTTTCGTGTTTCCATCCCAGCGAGTGGTCAGTCGCATCTGCCGACGATTTCAATCAAGCGATTATGACAGTTCATCAGAAAGTGCTACAGCAACCTCAAGAAGCACGGTTTCCGAATGGGCTCGTCGCCATTTTAACCGTGAGTTGATAGCTGTATGAAATTTTCTAACTCTAACCAAGTTTTTGAAATGACGTTTTTTCCTAGATGGGACCTTAATTCATTTTAAGACTAAAGGCATGAAGTATTAGCAAAATCAATAATTCAACGCAAACGTGATTTCCTGGTATGTAGCGCGATTCATGGTTTTCACGCCGCAGACCACAGAGGAAATAGAAATGGTTGCAATCCAAAAACGAAGAACCCGCATCCCACGCAAACGAGTTCGGTTCCCCCGACCAGAACGCAGAGTTGCCAAAGCACGAGTCGGACTCCATCGGTGTATTCTACGAGAGGCCGAGCCAGGTCGGGTTCCGAAGCGCCCGAGGTGAGTACTTGAGGCGTCGGAGATTGCACCAAAGAGAGAGGCTCTAAACCAGGGGTCACCAACCTTTCTGAAACTGTGAGCTACTTCTTGGTACAGCATCATGCGAAGGGCTACCAGTTTGATGCACACTTCTGAAACAAAAATTTTGCTCAATTTACCTTCACTTATTTTAGTATTGATATTCCTTAATGTGAAGACATTGATCATGCTAATGTTGTTTTTAGAACGGGCCCGCGGGCGACCTACATGGTCCTTGCGGGTGAACTGGTGCCCGCGGGCACCACGTTGGTGACCCCTGCTTCAAAGTATTTGAGCTTCTCGTTGAGGCTGATTTGCGAACACGCCGTTTTCGCGTTGGGCCTAGGTTTGACTCTGAAAATAGCCTAGAAATTGTGCAGGTCGCCAAGTGCCGAAAAGATCGTTACGTCTCAAGTAAATCGGAAATACAATTGTGTTTGAACAACTTGTTAATCATATTTGGGTTCACGTCTACATAGGTCAGCAAAGACGCATTTGTGTGACGTTTAGCGCGCGGCAAATGACCGGGTGCTCTTCTGTGAGCTCGTCTCACTCCATTCTAAGAGTCAACAACGTCTTCTAATGCTGCTGTAAGAATAAAAAGACGCATACTGTTCAGCAGAATACTTAACTTGAATTTTCTTAATCTGGTTAATACGGAAACGGAGTTAACTTGCATTATTCAACTCCAGAACGAGTTACAGGCAATTTTCCGCTTTAGGGCTTGTAAGTTACTTCACTTACTTCATTCCACAGATGAAAGAAGCAAGGAATCAATCGCAAATTTTTAATAGGAAATCGATTTCACGTAACACTACCCATCGTCAGTCGTATATCTTATTCAGATAGAATCTATTCTATTCCTCATAGATCACATTGTTTGACCAACAAAAAAGTGGCTGTTTTTGTTGGTCAAACAATGTGATCTATATGGGAATCACTACAGAAAACGCCATATGCTAGTGGTTCACAAACTTTCATGAGCCGTGGCGCCCTTCTAGATTTAACTGGCGAATACTTAATATATCGTGACACTTGTGTTATGCAATATCACGGCAAAGCTACCTAGTGATGGCCTCTGCTCGTGGCCCCCAGAGAATCGCTCCGTGGCCCCCAAAGGGGCCGATGGCTCCGTTTGAGAAACCCTGCCTTATACCATTAAATTCACAAAACTTTTGAAACAGGTACAACAGGATAGGGCTCCATTTTTCACATGTTGCACAGTTACCAAGAACCTGTTGGTGTTCAAAAGAATCTCTAGTATCTACAAAGCATGTTTAAAAAATATACCATAAAGAATGTTGCGCGCTCGCGTTTATCATTCATTAGCTATCCATAGCAAGATTAGAAAAAGCGATGTCTGAAACGTATTCTTGACCTGGTTAAAAGTAGCATGGTTCTTACTCTAACAAGTGACAAATCGAATCCCGAGGTAGGAGTCCAACAAATAATTAAGTGATAATCACGTTTCCAGGAACGACTTGTGGCTTTAGATGTAAATGCAAAGTATATGGATTGCTTAAGCGACAACTCGAAAGAAAAAAATTAAAGAACGCCTTTTGCTATGACATTTAGTATTTCAGGCAGCTCTGCTGTCTGTCGATGCCCTGAAAAACAAATCTCACAATGGCACGATACATTCGCCCTTGGCCTAAAAGTGCATTGCCCAAAGTAGATTTTTTAATGTCGCTGATGCAGGGGCGGATCCAGCCAGAAACGTTAGATGGGGGGGCGATTTTAGTAATATTTGGTAGACAAGTCTCGTTACGTGTTCGCTACTGTAAGAGAGCTGAAGTATACTTCACAACGCTGCTGTGACAAAACAATGGACGGCAAAATGGCCTCATGTCGCGAATGCTATTTTCCGAACTGTACAAAATCGTGGTGAATAAAGTTACCTTCGTAGCCTTTCGCTCCCCCCCCCTGGATCCGCCCCTGCGCTGGTGAAGCTATAATTTCACGCAACATTTCAAATGGTTGAACTGTTGATGTGAAGAAAAACTTTGAAGCCCACTACCTCATGTTATGGAAAAAAGTTATGACTCTCTTCAACAAATGAATACACCATACAGGCCATTGTCTAAGTAATAACTTGTATTACATGCACAATGCAAGCCTTTTTTGCTTGTGATGTGTCTGTCTACAAACATTTTTCACATGTCAACCAACACTGCCACAAAATGTAAACATTTTATCAATCTATTTTCATCTGTTGTAATTCAGGCGAGCCAAACAGCAAACAAGGTGAGTATTGGCTGCGCGCTTTACAGACCACATGCAGTTCGTCATTTCGTTGTCTTACTTAGCGTACTAGTTGCCGACCGTTTTAGCGAACGAAGGAACGAGGAAAGTGTCGGCTTACCCGGTAATCGTGACACGGGTAGCTCATCAGCTTTCGCAGGAAATTGTTTACGTTGAAACGGTTTCTTTAAATTTGCTGTTGCACGACCGGGGTAAGGCGACCCTTTTGTTTGGTAAATCTGTCCAATACATTGCCAGTGGCCGGAAGAAGCTGCTTGCGAGTTTGCAAAATTAGGCTCTCCATGCGGTCTTCAGTCATTTGTTGCTTTAGCGTTTTGCACGCTGCGTTATGTTTCAATTCTGTTTCATGACTTCAAATTCGGGTGTATTGGTTCCGACAAGAAACTCATCCACTCACCTTTATGTTGCAAAACTAGGATACAGGCCGGCATCGAAGTCACGGATTGCACTGAAAACACAGTTCGGATTGCACTGAAAACACAGAGGAGGCTTTCAGTTCAGAATCTTGCGTCAGTTATAATTTTTCCGCGTTGCATTCCTGTTTTCACTTCTGCTGCTTTTTGTTTCAAGGTTGCCATAAAGCGTTAACTAACAAACTTGGGTCAAAAAGAGGCCTGCAGTTATGCACACTGCACAGATACGCTGCAAATCGAGAACCGTGCTAGCGACTGAATGGACCGCGTTTGTCATCACCACTCACCAGCGTAATGCTGAGCACTTTTCATGCGCAAAACAAAATAACGGAAGATTAGCATTATTGCGAAAGAATGGCATTGCTAATACCATTAGGGAATAGAGGCGTAGTAGGTTTTCCCTGGCTGACTCGTAAATTCTGCAGTTAGGCGAGGCGTAGAGTGTCTTTTAATCTCTGTTTCTGCTTCATAAGCACCAAAAAAGCGCGTTTGTATCGAAGGGGCGCAACAGACGTCTCGTGGGAGAGTTTCTCCCAACTTCCCTCCTGGATGCGTCTTTGATCTGCAATGCCTTTGGCAACAACGGTGGAAAAACCACAGTATAGGGGGCTCCGAGGCGACCAATTCGTTCGCCTCCTCTAATATCCATCCCTGATTATATGTACAGGACTTTTTCGATCCAAAGTCACTATTTTGCTAAATTTGCCTTGAGCAATTAAGCGAAGGTTTTCAATTGAATGCTTTTACAGTAGACTACAGTGATTTGCACATTAAAATATTTTAGAGTTATTTGCAACATTATGGGACCACTCAAGCGATGAGGCCAAATTGCAGCAATTTCGAGATGTTGCTTGATTGCAGGGCTATGAATGACATTAAAGATATTATCGTACTTGGATTCTGTTTTTACAAACGTGGGAAATGATTTGCCCATTTATTTAACCCTCGTGGTGACCAACTGCAGTGGAGAACGGTCATTTTCTAAACTTAAGATGGTAGAATGAACCTACGGAGCACCATTAAACAAACCAAGCTGAACAGCCTGATTCTAAAGAAGAGCATGAACTTCTATATGAAGTAGACACCATAGGGTTGTGGAGTCGGACGTAAAATGTCCCACTCCAACTCTGTCACTTCCTAAATTTCCGACACCGACTTCGACCTTTCCACAATTTCCAATTCTGACTCCTTGACATAACGTGAATAAGGTTTGGCTGTCAACAATTTTGTAGCAGCTAGCAATAAATGGAAATCGTACACGACAAGAACTCTGTTTCAATAAGTTTTAAAAGAAATTATACCATTTCAACAGGCACGAGTTAGTATTCCTAACTTAGGGGTGCGATGTAAAAAATGATTCAATCGGACATCCGGAGTCGGATAAAAAAATCCGACTCCGTCTCCTAGTGTTCTTAGGAATCCGACTGCACCCAAAAACCTCCGACTCCGTAACCCTGTTTAGACACTACCAGTATAATAAACAAATTCGCTGTGGGAAAATGTAGAATATGCAATCTTAAGCAGTAGGTTTGATGCTTTTGACAATCGACTTCGACACTTATACTGAGACTACGCTGTCTAGATATAGCAATGATCATACTGTATTTGATGATGAGTCTGTACAGTATGAGTCTGATCATACTGTATTTGATGATGAGCATTAATTACTGTCTCTGTACTGTACTTGTGAGCGGTACAGTAATGTACTCCTTGGCAAAAAGATGCGTACATGCGTTTTTGGCAAAAAGATAGATAGCCCATAAGTCCACCAGTTGCTATTTAGGACCATTTTTTTGCACTTACGAAATTCAGTATGCTTAATGGTAGTAGTATGGATGCCCACAGAATTTATGATTTAATAATTGTTCACATTGTTCAAATGTGTTTTTAACTTAGACCCCCCGCTACCTTAATCCGTCACTGGGAAGTTAACTGCAAGTTCGTCAGCGTGATCTTTCTGAACTCTTTTATTGCAACAATAACGAATTAGGAAATTTCCTTTAAGTTAGTGTTTGAGTAGATTGTTGATGGAGGCCCTGTTTGTGATAAGTCTTGTTGTAACATTCACCCGTGATGGATGATGTGCGGAAGATGCACATTTTGTTCGTGAAAGAAGTTAGGGAGATCTGTGACAGTTTTGCGTGGGTAGCAGAGCAGCGCTTCCATCGTACGTAAACGCGTAACGGACACGAACAGTCTTGTAGTTGTTGCGAAATTGCAATGTATCGATCCAGACATTCTTTCACGAAATTCTCTTTGCGTTTCCCGGACGTCGACCGCAAGCTGTCGCTATGCGGCGACGGTGCGATTGGACGAATTCAGGGCTTTTTGAATAACTGAATGTTGGGTGGTAACAGGGTTGCCAAGTCTAAACAGACCTTTTAAGCTAAACCAAATTTGCAAAATTCCGCTAGAATCCGCTCGAATAAGACCAATGGCATGGGCAGCTAGACCAATTATCCGCTAGGATTTAGCGGATTTAGGCCGAGCAGACCAATTATTTTGCAGCTAAGCAGGATTAAAATCCGCTAGATGTAGCGCAAAATTCGCTAGATTGGCTATCCTGGGTGGTGCAAGACTATTCCAGTAATTCCAATATTGATGGTAGCATGGAAACCTTTAACCTTACGTGCTGTAGCTTCGATTTAGTTCTCTTGTACATCATTGGTTCCGTGCACGAAGCACCGCGTAAACCAGGCGTGGCCAACCTACGGCCTGCAGGCCACATGTGGCCCGCCGAGTCCTTAACGCGTCGCCCATGAGATCGTTTTCTCCAAAAGTAAAAATCCATCCATACCGATATGAAACTCGGGCCAAGCGACATTTCCCAATCAGAATGTCTTCAGTTGCGGCTAAATGGGAATGACTGCTAATCTTCTTTGTCATCTCTTCAGTCGTCGCAGTAACTCAGCCCTTGATAGAACAATTGCGTTGTAACCGAACAACTAGCTTTTTACCTTTCGCCCGCGTGCTGTGCTACAGCCTGCACAGCTTGTACAACTTAACCGGAGGTAAAGCTCACTTCAAGTAGCCTACAACTGAATTGTTTTGAGCGTAGGTACTATTTCAGTTAAGTCGCTTCTGATAGTAAGCGGCAAGGCAAAAGCTAAAAGTTTGCGATATTGATAGAGAATACACCATGGCGTAAGCCATTGTTGTTGGGGGTGCATTTGCCTCAAAGAATTTCACATCTCAAAAAATCTTTGGCGAACATGGTAGCAAGGTGGTGTTTTTAAGTATTCAAACTTCTTGTTTTTGTAAGAATGCACAGTGATAGCATGAAACAAAAGCTTTTAATTTATAAGACATATTACGCGATAACAGCAGTTAACATCTCAACCGCGTTTCATGTTGTGGAGTAGTTTAGCGGAACGTCAGACCATTTTCAGTTTTTATTTTTGATTGGTACAAGAATTGATTTTTAAAAAATAGTCTCAAAGACCTGTTTCGGTGGCCACTGAGTGAATTGCATACCTTTTCTTTCTGTTGAGGGAAGGTGATCCAAATGTTTTGTGTTTTTTCACCTCTGCGTATACGTGGAAACGTTAATGTGCTCCATTTCACCGGGTTTCAAGCGCCGACATATATCGATTGTGGCAGGCAAGGTAGCCAGACATGACGTCATTGGATGGGCCGCGGGGAAAGTTAGCTCAAATAAAAAAGCAACAAGCTTTCCACTGCAGCAAGAGTGAACCTAAAACGAAAGACCAGTTTTGCCAGTGTTTCTAAATATGCTCGCCATAGCCCGTTGTTTTTCCAGGGGATTGATATCACCGTACGAACCAAGTGATATCTCGAGGGCCAATGTAGCGGAATGTTTTTAACTTTTGCAGGGCACGCCCAAGATGACCCACAGCCTCCTGGTCTCGACGCTTGATCGCAAGTGTCCAGGCGCCTCCTCGGTGCGACGGCAACCGTCTTCGTGCAGCGGGGTCCGGTCCTTCGACAGCCAAGAACACATCGCCGCGGCGGTCAAGCGAGCTACTTTCGGCCGACTGGGTCGGAC
>JGI24021J15306_10004967_pt1 | contig 15645 bp, 11 predicted proteins | sample Ectturendosymbi1_FD_15306 | JGI IMG/M metagenome (IMG submission 15306)
CACAAATCTCAAACCATATTTACGACCAGCTGATAAAAATGTTGGAGTTTTTTTCCTCTCGTTTCATGCACTACAATCTTGACATGCAGCCACTACAGGGTACTCACAACATGTGCTGTGATATTCACATTTTTTCTGCAACAACAACAACAGCAGAAGCGCTACTTTTCAGCATCCAAGAGCTGGCAATTGTCGAATGCTCAGGCCACGTGCAAGTAAAATTTTGCGTTGCTTTTTTGAGCAAAGAAAATTTTGTGTGGCTTTTTCATGCGAAAATATAATTTTTCGTGTTTTTTTGTGGTACAACGTGTGTAATAATTTTTTTTCGGGGTTCAGTTAGTGCAACGAAAATATCTATGAAGGATTTACGTATTGAAACGAAATAGTGCAGTACGTTTCTGTCAAATCGAAACCAAACTGAGTTATTTAGCGATCGGCAAAGCACAGCTGAACGCATGTGCGTATTCGGACGGAGTCGAAAAGCAGAAATGTTGTCTAGGACCAGGTGATATGAAAACTGTCATAACTCTTCTTCTCTACAATTTCTTAATTCAAAACTTGGCAGGATGCTTTGTAACAGCTATAGTAACCGTTTCTGTGATTTTTACAATTTTCCCATTGTTGGAATAGGCGCAATGAACTTTCAAAGTAAAAAAACAGGCAATCCACCCTTGTTTGCGGGTGTTTTTTCTCTCCAAAAGAAGTGGAAATTTTTTTTTATTTCGATTTTCATAAACTACACAATATGACTAACGTTTTTCTGAAGCATTTGTGTTTCTATCGTGCGAGGTTTTCCATCCAGAGCCTTTTCAAAACAACGCCTTGCCCACTCAAGCGCCAGCACGAAAACCATAGCGGCGTTTTAGCATCAGACAGCAGCCAGGAATATAACATGGGCCGGCGGTCAAGTAGTTCAAAACCGACAGCCGTCAGCCTGCTTAGGCTGTAGGCGTAGTCCGGGGCCTAGGAGGCCATGGACCCCCAAAATTTTAGAAGAAATAGTTATTTTGTGCTTTGAGAGGCGGTATTTCAAACAAAACAGTGTTATTTGCCTAAAATCAAGCATTTTGACCCCCCAAATTCTTTTTTCCCTCCCAAATTTTGGGCTAGCTACGCTACTGGCTTCGGCTTGTTTGACAAATTTCTGAAGCTATTTGACATATTTTGACGAGCGATTCGGCATTTTTGGTCCATCAGGACCTGGCAACCCTGTATTGTACATGTGCTTGACCTTGGCGCCTAAACCTCTGTCGACTCTACATTAGCTTGCACGAAATTTGTAAATTGCAGTGGGCATTCGGAGTGTGAAGCGTAGGCGTTATCTGGCAGTTGTGAAAAGAATTTCAGATGCACATTTGCGCGATACTCACCTGATTGCAGCATCAAGCATGGAACTAAACATAACCTACAACTATTATGTAACAAAAAAAGTAGTTTCACAAATCACATTGCAAACATGTTAACGAGCAAAGAAAATAAATATAAAAATGCAGATGTGACTAGTGTTATGCCTGTTGTATTTTTTGTTTTCGATACACAAAATTTGTTTTCGATACACCGGCAGGCGGACGCTGATAAGATTGCGAATTTGGCCCAGCATCCAAAAAGTTTGGGGACTGCTGGTATAGAAGAAGAGAAAAGGCGATAATGATGATGGAGAAGAAGTGTTGTTCTCAATAGCAGATGAGCTCGAAATAGATCTCCAACCTAATGATATACAGAGAGTACATCGGCTAGAACAACAAAGGAGAAACAAGGAAAATCCACGATCAATCACTGCAAGGTTTGTGTCATACAAAAAAGGGAACGAGTTTCGTACTAACACACGGAATCTCAAAGATATCGAAGGCAGACAGCACGTCTTTGTCTGCGTGAATCTTGCACCTCTACGCTACAAACTGCTGAAGTACATGCAAAAATCCTGTTCTGACACATTGACGTCTTGCTACGCCCGAAATGGTAATATAAAAGCAAAGCTCAAGACAACAGAAAAAATGGATTACCGCCACTTCACCTGATGATAAATCGATATTGATTGTAAAGAGATGGGTTGTGGTAAAATACTTGGCATCTAATTCTACCGAACATAGCTTTGGTAAACTCTGAAATCAAGCATTGAATTCAAGCGATTCCCTACACTTGAAGAACAAACTGCCAGAAAAAATTTATGCATGTGTTAATTTTACCTGTTGGAATATTCCCACTGTTAACAAAAAATGTCTAATAGCGCAGCAATGCAAAACATGTACTTCCAACCAAAACCTAAATGAATGACTGTAATCACCGCAAAACACAATTGTTTCCTGATTGTGAATGTTTAGCAAGTGGCAACAATCACTCTGATTGCGACGTCTCAGTACCTCTTTTACAGTATGATACACATACTGACTTTGTGATCCATGTTGATAAGTTGATGTCAAATGTTCTATCCGTGTTGCATTGTAACATAAGATCTTTGTATAAAAAATATAGACAAAATCATATTTCCATGTGCAAAACCACGAGATATTATAGCGCTGTCTAAAGCCAAGAGCACATTCAAACTCAGACGCTGAAATGATAAACTTCAGTGAAATAGAAATCAGGCCAAAAATTCATTTAGAGATAAAAAATAAACCGTGTTTGTCACTTTTTTCAGCGGAATACAAATATATGTATTACTCAGATGCTAGAAACATCAATTGTGCTATGTTTGTTGGTGTACAAAAAACAGGCCCATCGATTTAACTATTTAACGCCGTTACAATGGAAATAATCGAGTCAAAAAGAATTGTTGTTATATCTTACTCAGTTTGGCTTTTGGTATTTTCACTAAACTTGGTCGCATCAAATCCTTGTATGAAGTAGTGGGATGCGATTAGTTTACACGCGTAAAACGATTTATGTGCCTACCGACCAACAAACAAACGAATTTCCGCTCCCACACACGACTCGCGATGTCGAAGAAGTCTTTTCCGCAATGTGTGTTTGAACGTCTAGTTCTCAACCTGCTTAAATCGCGTGATATCGTTGCAACGCTGCACTAGTTTATAAATTTTGACGCATTTCCTATCTAGCTTTCAATATGTGAAAACACAGCTTTCAAATATGTGAAAACACCAAATGTTCAATGTGACAACGTTAAACCATTTTCTTCTGGTGGCTTGACCTTGCCTTTAACGCATCTTGCTTCAGTAAACCATATAACCGTATTTCGCATATTAAACTATATACTCAGGCAAAAGATGTTTACCTGCTGCTATAAACTGTTCCCCTTACACGAAAAATAGCTTCGTACTCTGGAAGTCTGCAGCCTAAATGACCCTTCGCAGCCTCCCATCATCCCCATGCATTTTATAAATCGGTGCATTTGAAAAGTCGTCGCAGCACTGCTTTATAATGATCGTGATGGCGTCAGTCATTCGTATGCCCTATGCGCTTGTGTTTCATTAAAGTGAATGTGTTAACGCCATCATGCGTATACTTTTCTACTACTTCCATGTATGTATCCTCGAGTTCATTCGTGGATTTGAGTGTTCTTTATGATTGCGATGTGTGTTCAAGCCTCGCGCGTTGCGTGTGGGAGTAAAGACATTGTACAAAATAAACCAATTTTTTTTAAGGTGCTCCATTTTGCTTACATGGTCTGTTGCCTCTACCAACTCAGCAACAGTCATACTATGCACATAAGTGCATTGCGCTTAATTTAGCAAACAGTAGGTTGTGGTTAGCTTTATCAAATGATTTAGATGCATCTAAGAAAGCTGAAAACACTGGGGTAACTTTGCTTACATAATAAGAAACAGTCTGTAGTAAAAAAATACACATGTCAGTGCCATGGTTTGACGTGAAGCCAAACTGCTAGTCTGTTGTGGCCACAAGTGGTGAGATGCGGAACAAAATGTAGTGTTTAAACAACTTGGAGATGACAGTTGCTGGGGAAACAGGCCTATAGTTCCCAGCATCACCTATGTCTCCATTCTTGTTTCTACAAATAGGTACAGTGACAGTTTACATGCATTCCTGTGGAATTTTTCCATGTATTAAACACACATTGACTAGACTACTCAAATGGCTGCACACACTTGAATCAGCGTAGAAAATGTGTTTAGCAACGATGCCATCTTTGCCAGCTGCGCGATCCAGTGGTAGTTTATGTAGCAGAGATTTAATCTTGAAGCTGTTGCACATCAACTCACCAATCCCTTCAAAATTACCATGTGAGATTATATTTTGTTGCACATAATTGCCAATTTCACGTTTTTTTGATGAGTTCAGCAATGCCGCAAAGTGTGTGTGTTCTCCACATGACAGTGACTACTTCGTTTCCTGTTTCTCCTCCCACTGTAGATGGAAGCCCTGATTTCCTGCTTTTTCCGATGTTCTGGCAGAATTTTTTGGGAGATCTGTTCCATAAAGCTTTAGCCATGGCGTCTGCGTGGCATTTTTTCAGACTTCCCACAAGCTCTTAATGCATATTTCAATTCTTTTTTACTTTCTTTCATAATGTCAAATAGAGGTCCACTTTTGGGCTTATGATTATAACCCAAGTATACTTGTTGGGCAGCCTTGTGTTTTCTCTTACATCCTTGTTCCACCCGGGAACGTCAAACTTTTGTTGTGGGCTGTTATTTAAGAATCAGTTGCTGCGTAGGGATGTACAAACTAAGTACTGTAAATGCTTGTTATGATCTCTAAAGCACCTTCACATGCTTCAGCGAAAATTGATCGTCGCAAACAATGCGACGGGTTGCAACGACCTGTATCGCGCTCAACGTGTTGACATTGGAAGATAATCACAAAATCATGCAAAGTTTGCGTCAGATGAGCTTTCATGACTTGTTTAAAGAGTAAACTATAGTAAATCTGACTTTTAATTGTTTCTGATGAGCAGCTGTTCTGTTTTGCTGTTCAAAACCAATAAACTGCTCATAAACTTGAATTAAGAAGCTTGCGAAAGATATTGCGTACTTACCGGGATGCTAACTAAAACGGATGCGTACTTCAAGAGGTTTAAAAAAATCTGGCAAAAACACTTTCAAATCAGTAAAATTTTGCTTTTGTTAAATTAGTTTGCAAAATGCATTAAACCCCACTGCCAACAGCGTTGTACCTAATACGACTGATTTCCTAAAATCTCAATTCTCCTGTAGCTTAATTTTACTGCTGGAAATTAGGAGAGATTTAAAGACCATGCCGGTTTCATTTAAAAAAATATTTGAAAAATCTCTAACGGCCGCAAGCAAACAAATCGTTTTCTACAATATTTTGATTGAAAGTTTTTTCAACCGCTCATGCCTATCAAACACTGTTCATGGATATGATACACATGATTGACATGGGCTCAATAACAATTTTCAGAATAAAGGCTACAAAATCTATTTGGATACTTCGAAAACCTGTCTAGTATTTGCTAATACATTTAAGTATGTTCGTATGCGTTTATATTTACGGATTGAGTGAAACTTAAAATTAGTAAGTACCATATAATAGTTGGTAAGCAGTGTATTAAGGTGGGTTGATAAATATATCAAAAACTGGCTTTAGTGCCATAATCAATATCTGGAAAAAACATGGGCTAGGTGGTATTGGAATTGGTTAAATATGCTATAAGCGTTTCATTCACAGGTACAGAAGTTTTAACGCCATTTATGTATTAAAAGAAACACAACATAACTAAACCATTTTTGTCTATTCGTTTTCCAGAGAGAAAAACTTTCCAAAACAATCATAAAGTTTAAACCTGATGAAAAGCTTTCAACATGCATACACATAGTAACTTATTTTGATTAACTTATTTTCTTCTTTCATTTACGTATTAACTTATTTTCAAAGAATTAATCAGAATTTCTTTTTTTATTTAACTTTTCGCTTACTGTACCTTTAAGTGTATTTTTGTGGCTGCAAACAATTGCCATCATTTTCTATTAGATTTTGCCAACCTTTTATTTTAGATACGTTAATAAAGCTTAATAAACCATTATATCATTTTCCTGAACCTTTAAGTTTCAATCCGTTTCTAATCACGTCTTTATATATGATCCATTGTGAACCGGATACGCACGAGACGTTTTGTACCTGTTTAATGGCCCTTAGGTCGCGTATTTTCCGGACGAAATTTCTTTTAGGTGAGCTACTTCAATTACACCGATAACACAAATAAGGCGTATTGTGCATACATTATGGCATCAAGTGCAACAATGAAAGTCAACTGCATAGAAATAAAAGGATAGGCTACTCACAGAACCCTTGCTGATTTTCATTATTTCTTCCATATCTTCTTCAGTCAGATTGTTGAAACCTTCCTTCTCAACAAGGTCCCTAAGATTTTTTCCAATAAAATACCCGGCATTCTTGACAATTTGTTTGACTTTGTATTTTCTTCCGCAATTCCATATATCAAAGCAGTTTTCAAATGTCACATTTTCTGATAAAAATTTCCCACTTAACTCTTTCAGTTCTGTGAAAAAATATGTAAATCATCCTGCAAATACACTATTTAATATTTATGAAAGCTTAAATCAAAGCAACCACCTTATAATCCATCACAATACTAAAATTACAGATTGCAACAATCATGCATTAAAAGGCCAGATAAATTGTTTTATTTTTTCAGTGATATGATGCTGTTTTCAAGTAACATCCATAATGTAACTTATATTCCTGGGTTTCAGTCATAATATCTGTATTATGTATGCTGTAGATTTCACTGCGGAAAAGAGAAGATATTTAAACTTTACATTCATGTGCAACTCACTGACGAAACTTAGTTCTGTGACAGCCGTGTAGCACGGTGTTTCAATGATACTATTTCCCCAGAAAGTAGTTCAACTGGCGGGTTATAAGGTTTTGCAGAAATAAACAGTGATGGTCCAACTGTCAAAAGCCCTTTTCGCAAATCTTCAGCTGACGGTAACGAGCGGTCAACAAAAACTCTAATTGGTGATTGTTTTCTGTCAAAGGAAAATAGTGCCAAACACAGAAGAAACTTCAAAGGTCTTCATCTTTGAAAGCATAGGAAACGCAAACCATCACGCAAGCTACTTTCGAAAGTTTACAGTGGAGTAAATACCTGATAAACACGTATTGGCTCAAAGCAGTTCTGAACGCTTGGATGGACGCAAAATGCAGTACACTGTTAATTTGTATAGCGAGTAGCTGCAAATACAAGTTTACTGTGATAAAATTAGGAAACACCGTTATTGAAAGCAAACATTTTTGAAAAATCGTTTTAGAAAAACTGTTGTAGGGAACTGATTTACATGGAAATACTGTCGTTTTCCTTTTTGTAACTCCACTGCAAAAATCCGACACTTTCATGTTTAAAAACTAAACTCACTTTCAATCAGGAGGTAATCCGCTCCAGCCATCACTTCCAATACATTTTTGTCAGTCAACAATATTTTTCCAGTATAGAGAAAATTCACGATATTTCGGAGAACATCCGCGCTGATTCCGTCAAGCTTCACTACACTTGAATATTTTTCACTCATCTGCTATGAAAGTGCGCTAAATGTTTTTGTGGTGTAAGAGAATCAACGACACTTTTGAACTAACGCAACGTTGCCTTGTTCACGTTACATTCAAACAAGCAATAGAAACAATCAGAACAAAACACGTTTTTTTACTTTCTAAAACGTTGCAACCTTAGTTTACTTAAGTGTAAAAAGTAAAGTTTTACCTCACTTGTGAAGGCTTTACGAAAAAAATCAGAATACACACCAAACAAATTTTTGTGTATTTTTATTTCTTCACCGCCTGCTTCCAACGCAACGTCACAAAAAACGTCGTCTCTAAAATGTAAAACGATATGAAAAACATGAGCAAGATGGAATTAGAAGACAACGTTATATTGTCATCATCTAAGAAACTTTATCATTACTGTGACCTTTTGCGTGGACCAAAGTATTGTTATATTTTTCTATAAAGATGTTTGAAATTGTCAGTTACAAACAACTTCTCGCAAAACCATTGCAACCATTGTGTCTCAGATTTGAGTCTTCCTTACTTCTGCAACATTTTCAGAACTTGATTGGCGTGGTTTGGTTCTTCGCACTCAATGCTCCTCGTAGTTTCAGGTTTTGCTTTAAAATTAAAGCAATATTAGCATCGCAGGCATCATTACTTGAAAAAGTCAAAATTCAATAAAGGAATGAAACAAAAATCTGGCCAATGACATGCATTTACAGCAAAATGAATATTATTTGATATAAAGCTTGCACAAAAGTTTACCATATTTGCCTAACCGTATCGTATTGCATTGGACAAAACAGTTTGGTTTTATCACATCTCAAACAGGAAGATATGTATTCCATTGGCAGGTCAAGTGTGACTAAAAGATCTGACCAAACTAACTTCGAATAAATTTAAATGTTAAATATGTACATTTGTGTATATCCTGCCTACACGTAAGAAGAGTAATTTTGTTCCAAGGTTACACTTTCACGCAACGGATTGTGTGCACACAAAATGAATTAAATGGCTGCCTACAACCATGCAAGTTACAAGGTTATACATAAAAACAAGCATTCCAAAACTATCCAGTGTGTTGGTCATATAAAATGTTTGAGAAAAAGCATGAAATTCGAAATAGGGTTTTTCATAATATTTTGTTTTTCTAAATCATTCAAAGGTACTGAAGGTTGTTACTTTGGCCGTTTTTATTCCGAAGGAAGTTTCATCTACGATTTTCTAGAAGTACTAGTTCGTTGAATGCAGAATTTTTATCAACGTTTGTTGCCCTTTTACTTCCGAACTTACCAAATCTTTCTTTGTCTCCTACATTACAGACAATTTACCGAAATTTTCGAAAGTGCGCACATATTGTGAAACCAGTAGCCGAAATAATAATATTGGTTCTCCACTAACTGGCATTTTATTACAACACACTGTAGGGCAAAAAGCAGCAACTGTTACATATCAGCAGTAAAACATTCTGAAAGGCCAGAATATAGGAATAAACTCACGTATTCCTGGTTTCTCTGCAGAACTTCGATCTTCCTCATCAGTCAGCTCACCAGACATATCTGTTGCTTCACCTACATCCGGACTTTGATCAGGGAACATCTGTTCAGCAGATGGCTCCTCATCTGATTGAAGTTCTTCCTAAAGTTACACAAAGATTCGAAAAACACTAATAGTGGAATTTGGACATTAAAAAAATGAGGGTAAAAGTGAAAAGAAATTTCTCTATTCTTTCCAATAGTTTCATGCAAACACCATCAATTTCTTCGTCAAAGCCGTAAATTGACGTTTGTTCGATTCGATTTGTCGTTTGAGTTTGAAGTAACGTCGCTGTGCTGAACAATAGCCGGCGTTCCCTTCACGTAAAAATATGTTACACTTTGCACTCTTTTATTTTGTGAAAAACCCTACGATTAAAGCTCGTCTAGCGGCGTTTGAGCCGAACTAACTCGGCCATAACTCGGCAAGCGATTGAGCTGGAGAGTCAATCAAGGACTAAAAAGAAGCGGATTTTCGTATACTTTCTTTGCAAACACAAGAAAACTGGCACTTTGGATTTTTCACAGATCTCAATAAGACCTATTTGACCTCCTCGTGACGGCACACCACCCCAAAATTCCAACTGCCAATTTTCTCAATTTTTTTAATCGAACGCACACGAACGTCCGCATCTTTTGATGCTTTTCTGTGGGTGGGCGAGTTATGGCCAAAACTGTCCAAACGAAAAATATCTGAATACGAAGCTTACCTCCAGATTCTGTTGATTTTCAGCATTGATATTTAAATCCATTGTAAGTTTTTATAGATCCAATATATTATTTTAGCCGCCCTAAATTCCGAAGACAACAAATAGCTACCTGCACGCAAATTTCAAATGGCAAGAAACAGGAATATTCATCAGTTGTGGAAAAATTTTATGCATTGTTTTATATTAGGATTTTACTTTGTGGGTACTAATATCGTTTTGCGTCAATAAGCACTCATCACGTGCCATCGTCTGCAATTGAACTAATCGTAAGCTGATGCAAAAGAATTGCATCATTCCAGTATTTAGTCTCTCCAAACGTGACGCAGTCGAATGACTGCGTGTTGTTATTAGTGTTGCGTTGCACGTGAAATTGCCTTCCCCAAGATACTTATACGTGAATTTAGTGCTTGCTGACTGTTTTCTCTGCTTGGCTCGTAACCTGCTTTCTTCGTGTTTTTGTATGATTTAATCGCCATTGTTCCACCAAGTGGGGACAAACCACAGATGCAGAGTTCTTGTTGGGCGCTGCTGAGTCTGATAACAGTTCTGCCCCTATTTAGGTAGTTGAGCTGATTGGATTTTCCTAACTACATTTTGCTTTCGAACTAGTTTATAAACATTGCTTTATATCTACTGGTTTTGCGAATTTCATTCATCATCCTTCTTTAACGCTGATCAAACCTTTTTAGGCACAATTGAAGATAAAATCTTTAGTAACGCCCGCTAATCACATCAATAAAAACAACATAACTCAGGCTATTTTCATTTGATATGAATACTACATCAGACGCCTAATGCGATTTAAAATTTATTTCATTTTTCACAAACTTCAGGATGCACACTCGTGAACTCTAACCGATATCAACGCAACCTTCAATATCGATAAACAGTTCAGAATTTTTGCATGGCAAACATTGCCTTCAAAGGATTTTCATTACTTTCACTCCTATAGGCGCCAGAATTATCTGAGACTATCAACTCTATACATTTCATTCGCTTGGGGTCACAATATTTTTTTGGATGCTGCAATTTCCATGAGTTATACCGTGTTTTTACTCACTGCAGAAAAATATTCCAAACCACAATGCAGACTACAAAAATGAAAGTCTAAACTCTCGAGGCGTTGCATTTAAACATTCCCAGGTCCTCTCTCAGCGATGTGTTGTGTTTGATGTTGAGCGTGACCAACCAATCTTCTAACAATACTTTCTTTTCGACTTTAGGCAAAAAAGAATATTGTCATCATTGAATCCTCAATCTCATTTCCACCAATGTGAGAATGATATTTTTTAAAATTAACTATCACATTTTTTTACAGGTCCTTCCTTCTCGACGAAACTCATTGCTCTATACCCAATTTCACTTCCACTCACTAACCTGTAACCCTCTCGTTTGACATTTTCACAAAAGTAAAACCTAACAATTAACCTACGCCACCAGATAGTCCCCGTAAAAGATAGTCACAAGACAGGAAGTCTAAAAATAGACAAGACGTTGTCTTCCAAGGAACATGTGTTTAACATGCATTGGTCATGCGCCCCGCCCCGGAAATCAGTGATTAATTAATTAAAATAATCCACGTGATGGGGGCATGCAAACAAGAGTATAACCCCCCCCCAAATAGGAAAAGAGTCAGTCTGGGAGGCGAACTTGTGGGGTCTGGTGAACTCGTGATCCAGAATACGCTTGTAGCCAACCAAAAACTAGAAAGACAGAATACGGTGAAGCTCTGTTACTCTGTCTCGTAAAACCAGAACAAGGCAAAGTTCTGTCACCCTGTTTCGTAAAAACAGAACAAAGTAAAGTTCTGTTACCCTGTTTTGTAAAAATAAAATAAGGTGAATCTCTGTTATCTTGACTTACACAATGACTTGCTCAAAGTAACCGCTGACAAATTGTTTCATAAGAACAGATTGTCTAAGCGAAATTCTGTCGGTTTATTCTATAAAATTAGATTAAGGTGAAACCTTGTCAAAAGGTCTCATAAAAAAATAAGTTAAGAAGAAACTCTATAAACCCGATAGTCTTTGTATAAAGCGCTTTCCGTCATTCTACTAACAGTAAGATCAGCAAACTGGGACTGAGTTCCACGCTTTCAAGCAATGAGATCTCTCAAAGATACACCGACTGAACATAGTTGACTTGCGACCTTGTGAATGCTTTAGGCCCGAAACAGGAAACTGCTGACATTCAGGCTTCGTTTAGCCGTCATATCCTGTTTAAGGTGCAAGCTTCAAAACGAAGGACAAAGGGCATAAGATTTGTTCGTTCTTGTTGTAAAACGACTAATGTGTCTTGATCAATATGACAGTCTAAGAAATCGCTATAGAAGAGTAAATAAGATATATATATCGTCAGACTGTTTGCTGTAAATTACTCTCATTCTCGCATTCCTGGGATTACTGTCAATCTTTGTTTGTGACTGATTTATATGATTGATAAGTTTATACTTTCATTTATGATCTGTGAAAATAAGAATAAATGTCACCATACTATAAAAAAATAGTTGTAATGTATTTCTTGTTAAAGGTAGAAACAGCTCAAGGTTAGAGGTGAATGGAATAGCTATTTTCCCAGGTAATAACTGCTATCACACGAACCCATTTAAGATAGCTAGAGGTATTACCTAAAAACACACTAAAACTTTGAAAACTACATAAAACAATAAAATTTTAGTGTCTACACTAACCAGGCACCAGTGCAACGTCGCGTAAGGCCACGAACTGCGAATCCAATAACACGAGCAATACTTCCTGCAGGCAGTGGTCTGACAGTTTGTGCTTTGTTGTCAAATTTTACTACAGCCCATTTTCTCTCAACGCGGCTTCAGACTGTTTTTTTACTGCAGGGAGTTTTTGCATTTGAATATAAAACATTCTTTTCAAACATGTTTTTATCGATAAGTTTTCTCTCAGCACAGAGACGTCGATAGATTTATATATATTCAGCATCCTCGATTCAGGTCCTTTTGCGATTCTGCTGTGTGCAATTTGCTTTATTGTCTTCCAACAAAGGTTTGCTTAAATGCTGAAATCAAATGCCTTAGTGTGTCTTTGTCGGAATTTCCCAATCTTTTGGTGTCTTATTCAATGAACAGAAAAAATGAACATTTGAAGATGTTGTCTGAATTTTCTGCCTGTACGGATTGAATAATAAATATTTTAGACATTCAACAAGTTACCTTTCCATGATCAGGTGAGCTTAAGAATAATTGTTCAGTTGTTGAAAAAACTCGTCCGTATACCCAAAACGTTTCAGTAAGCGCAGGTGATGTTGGGAAAATTTTTTTAGTCAGCTTGGCATATGGAACCTATTGTGTACGTGCTTCTTGGTAACCTGATCAGGGTAATTTGTTTTGCCTAAAGTGGCTGGATAAGGGATAGAAGCCTTTTCAACAGTCACTTCCACGAAAAACTTTGCAGGATAATGAAGAGAGTTAGAGGGATTAACAGTGTGCGAAATTTTGTAAACGCTTGACTCTAGCCGCCAATCGTATCGGTCTCTTTGTATCTTCTCAGGCTGCGGAAATTTGCTTTTATTTATTGTGGGTATTCCCCAGGAGCACGCAGTTAGTTTCTACTGAACTAGTAGCTACGCATGTTTCACTTACAAAAACATTTTCCTTGTTCGCTGCGTGGACACTCAAAGAACTCATAGCCAACCTTAAACAACAAAGATAAAAATTTGGACAACCTTCAGTTGAGAGAGATGATTTCGGTAGTTTAGGCCGTAGAGATGATTTTTTTGCCTAAGTTTGCTGAACAGAAAATAGTTCAACAACCACCTCCACGAAAAAAATCTTACAAACTTGCAGGTGAAAGAAACATTCACAGTGTGAGATACCAACCTCCCCACTACGTTTTTAAGAATCATCTGTCTGTTGCCGCCGGTATGGCAATGGAAGACACGGCTAGATTAAAATATTTGATTTTATGCACAATCTACCGCACGAAAGCTTATATTAGCGATTGATTGCAATGGTTCAGGAACCTGTGATATTGAATTGAAAATGTTAAGCTCATTTTATTCAAAAGGCTGCGCTAACTTTTCTGAATCCTGAAAGCAAGTATTTTCAAACCCTGGATATTTTCCTGAAATGGAACATAAAAACCAGCTACACCTGCCAAAAGCATTTCTCTCCCTTTTCACCCGACAATATGTGAACTTTTAGTTTCAGCCGCCCATCGCATTGGCCTTTCCGCGTCTTCTCAGCCGGCGAAGTCTTAGTTTTGTTTATAGTGGGTATTCCCCAGGAGCGTGTAGTTAGTTTCCAATGATATAGAAGCTGCGTTTCCATTACACACATTTTCATAGTCCTCTGCGTGGACACTCAATGAACTGATAGTCAAACCAAAACAACAAAGCGAAAAGTTATGACAACCTTGGACATTGTTATGATGATAAGTCTCGAAAGATTGTTTTAAACGAGCACAATTAAGTAGTATCAAACTCTCCACATCGAACGTACTAGTTTAAAAAAAGTATGTATTGTTATATGACATGACACGTGATAATTATGTTGAGTTATCAATAACGCTGTAATGACAAATAGGACAAACAGATCCACATAGCTCTTGAAATTTATTATGGAAGCATCTGGTGGTAAAATAAGATTCCAGGTAGATGCAAACGATCTGACGCGAGTCGATTTCTGGACAATTCCTGAGTATAAACCAGTTCGTACCCAATTCTGAAGACTCCACGCAACTGCAAACTTTGATTGACTCGCAATCCTCACGATAACTATTGCACTTGATGCTCCACCAGGCAGGGCAAAAAAAGCAATCCAGACAACCCAATACTTCATCGCGGTACCACAAACCTTAGTCTTCTAATAATGCTGATTACATCACCAATCTAAATAATAAATTTTGTTTGTTCTGTAATCTTCAAATTTTCAACAATTACAGGCTCTAGCTTTGCAGTAGGCTGTTTGAGGAATCCTCTGCCTGGTTCAGTTCCCATCTTCTCGCAATAATTCAAGCTTGCACTCATCATTCAGCAATAATTGTTAAGTCACAGCAGTGACCAACAACAAGCGAATCAATCGCGATTTATGGCGTAAGGATACTAGTTTTGTGTGTTGCGCATCTTCAGTCCTGCGGACAAGTCGTCATATGAAACAAAAAGAAAAGCTACGTACTCCTGCTAAGATCAAACCAATTTGAACCCCTCCACTAAACACAGCTACAACACTGTTTAACAAACCCGATCGTTTAACGGCCATTCAGCTCACTGATTGACAAAAAAATCTCTCCGCGTTTTCGCGTGGATTCTGTCTCAGACGATCACCTGGTTTACAACAGACCGTAACGTGCAGTGGAAAAAGTCTAGGAAGACAACTCAAGTTAAAGTTTCGGCGGTAATGCAAAATGGAGGAATTCGGTTATAAAGTTTGCACTAGTTAGGGCACAAAGAAACGATTGTTCAGTTTTTCCATGCTAAAGATTTCAAGTGTTGCTTGAAGGGGTGTAGCGGGACGGGAACGCGTGGGAACGTCATTCCAACATCTTTTTCACGTTTTGTTTTAAAATGGCTTTGAAGCTACAGGGTGACACAAAAAAAAACGTTCATCACCAAAAATCGAATAACTTCCAAAATTTTATTTAGATTGACACAAAACTTCAGCTACATTGGGTCAAGCCTGTGTAATAGACATCTCCAAAGTTTCACGTCTTTACTACAAAAACTCTTTGTTTCACTGGCTCTCAAAAATGTGCTTCAAATGAGTTCCCCGGCGCTGCAGGCACATTTGGGTCCGGCGGGCAAAGTTCTTGATGACCCTCCCGCATTCCTCCCTTGGGATAGCTCTTATTGCTGCTGTGATTGCTGCCTACAGGTCAGGGTTTGTCTGGGTTGTTGCCATACACCCTGTCCTTAAGGTATCCCCACATATAAAAATCTGGGGGGTTCAAGTCCGGTGAATGTGGCGACCACTGCGGGTCACACCTGCG
>JGI24021J15306_10004969_pt1 | contig 15643 bp, 11 predicted proteins | sample Ectturendosymbi1_FD_15306 | JGI IMG/M metagenome (IMG submission 15306)
CCCCCCCCCCGAAATGAAGAGCTGGTGACGCCCCTGTATTCTACCAGTGTTGTCTTTTAACCTAACGCGCTCACTAGGCACACATGCAAATCGTTTAGGCTTCACCAAGCCATCTAATTACTTGTTATCATGATACAATTATCTGCTTGAAGCAGCTTCTTGCGTCATAATAAAAATTCCAAAAAATTGCAGGCAGCTAGTTGTGCTTTTCCTGGTGTTACCTAATTAAAAACGTCCTAAAGGAGAGAAGTATATTTTTCGATGAAGAAGCAGTAAAAGTTTTCATCTTGAAAAGCTGTTGAAACAAGTTTTTGGTCAGGAATTTGTTACCTGCTAAACGTGTCAAACGGTTGGGAAAATCCTGCTACATCTAGCAGCAAATCAGCTAACATGGCAACACTGCTGACCGCAATCTTATGCCTTTTGTTACGTAACTGTACAAAAAGGATCAAACAAGAATATCTGGACAGTGGACAGAGACAGCGTTCAATCGAAAACCTTGGACACAGATAGCGTTCAACTGAAAAGCAAAATATTGACTTCGTAGACTGAAAAAAATTTTAGATATAATGGAATAAATAGGATTTATTACAGAAGACCGCGGGGCCCCTAAAAGCGCGGGGCCCGTAGCAATTGCTACATTTGCTACTGTTGTTAATCCGGCGCTGCTGATATTAGTTGCTTGCCCATTGAACTATGTTTTTGCCTGGTTTCCATATTTGCATTTCTACTCTCCTAAGCTTTACAGCAGTGCATGCCGATTTTTCTCTGTACAGAGGCGGATTCAGGGGAAAGAGTTGGTGCTATTTCTCCTCCAAAATGAATAAGGCGCTTTGTTGGAGTGCACTTTATATTATTGTCTTTTAAGAGCATGTCACATGGGAATAAAGTAGTATTTGTAAATTTTCAAGAAAAAAATAGAAAATCAATGAAGGGAGGGTGGCAGAGACGTTTTTTAGTATCAGACCAGATGAGGAAAAATGGACGACCTTAATTTACTCTTCACTTTCCTACTTATGACAAGCTTGAAAAGGTTTATACTGCACTGGCTTTATCTGAAGTACTGAGTAACTCCCACAAATGTTCAAATGTGATATATTTTTGCGCCGTCAGTTTCATCTTCCCCAAACGCCAGGTGTGGTTGATCACCGTTTCTGTGTGAGCCTTTAATAGGTCATAAATANCGTGGAAGCCGTTTTTGCCGTTGTTAGATGAGACTGGTGTGTTTCCTCTTTCCCCTTAATTAGAAATTAGATTCTTCCGTGCTGCCTGTGACCTTCAAATACATGGTGTCACCTTGACACGATCATGCTTTCTCGTAAGAAAAGTTCAAAGCACGCACGTCAAATGTTTCCACCGCATGCTCGCACCGCTTATCTGTCTTCTGACGTCATTACAAATGACATCTGACGTAATTGCAAATGTTCTTCTGGGATACACAATTGGCATTTATCCTGAAAACAATTTATATACTGAAAATAGACAATCATGAAGTTTGGAGCATGAGCACAATCTCTACTTTCCCAGAACGTCATATCAATTTCACTCTGGAGTTTTGCAAAAAACATCTAAATCGATTGTTAACTTTCGCGAAGGGCACCTGTTCAACTCCGATCGGGATTGAAGTAAGACTGGTGTCGAACAACAAACCATACATTTTCGGCTTCAACCGTGTCGAAATCAGCACGAATTCCGGATTCAGGTGCTTGAACAGTCAGCAGAGACAGGAAAATATTGAAGATGATGGTTCAAGCAACACATGCCAAGATTACAAAATAAGGCTCTGCTGTCCATTCAGTAAGTATACATATAAACTCTGCTCTCTCTTGTCACACAACTCTCTTGAAAAGAGATACAATCATAGAGAATGCATGTGGTCTTCGGACTGCTGGAAAAACTTTTACAATTGTTTCTAAATTTTTTGGTATCGTAATTGAAACCACATACCTGCGAAGAACATGTTCTTCATCAGGACTGGTCTAACTACCAGTGGTTTAATTACAAACTGAGCAACTTACACGTGTTTAAGATTCTTTGATTGAAAGGGCATTCCCTTTCTTTTGTTGAAAGAAACGCAATTTCTAAACAATATTCAACTTTTTGTGAATATTTGAGTGACATTCAGATTTGTTGTGACTGGTCATCTTGTTGGACGGATTTGCCAACCTAATTAAAAAATTGAGATATTGAAGCAGGTGTAAAGCATTTCTAAGCAGCAATCTCAAAATTTGAATGCAATACCCAAATAGGTTATGTGCAACCAGGCCCGTAACCAGCTTGGAACACCAAAGGGGGCGAAAAGCATTCTAAGAAGGGTCCAAATTTTTTAAACTATGTCCAACATATTTTTCCATGAGGGGAGAAATATTTTGCAGAGGGGTTCCGCCCCCCCTGCTCCCTCCTTGGTTACGGGCCTGTGTGCAATAAGCTTTTAGCACAGCCACAAAATACGAGGCCATCACCAGATACCCATTCACACATCACATACTTAAGCGTACTCACGAAATGAGTTTTTCACCAAAGAAAGCAACACCAATTTGATAAATGTTTATGCAAAATTATTTTAGTTGTAGCAACTAGGCACCTACCCTGTCCATTAGAAATAAATTCAAACCAAAAAGATTAGCTCTGCAAGCACCACTGCATGAAACCTTGCTTCCTCTGCGCTTAGTTTCACTGTTTGTTTAAAATATGAATATATTACAAGCGTTCCTAATTAAACCAAAATTTAAGTATAATGCAAAAAAGGCTGCGAGTAAATGTTCTGCTGCAGGCTTAACTAACAGTTGGTTCAAAACACTGTCACTGCAATTGTTAAGATTCATTGCTTTATGATCTAGGCAGGGCCAGATTTACCTATAGGCTATGTAGGCTTAAGCATATAGGGCTTCAAGATCCAACGGGGCCTCCAACAAACTGTGGTACGCATAGAGTCAATGGCCGGTATATGATCATTTAGATTAAACTACGTCAAAAATTTATGTCTTATTTACTATTTACGGAATAGAGTTTCATTCAACTTTCGTGGTGACAATGGCAGAGTCGTCCAACAAGTTTACATTAATATTAATATTTTTATATTGATATTCATGGAACGGTTGGTCAGTCGCATGCCATGCCAACTATTGTCCCGATCAGGGTCGGATTTAGCTGATGCGACGCCCTAGGTTAATCCACTTTTGAGACCCTCTCCCATTGTTACGAGGAAAAAATAGAAATGTGTTAATCAATTTGCGAAAAGCCGTATATAACGATATTGACGCTCTAAAAATACGGTCATTAAAAAATTCTAAGTCATTACTACAGTGCCCCATGGTCGCTGCGCTTGTTACTGCCTTCTACGCAAAAGCGTTCGTTGACACGGAATTGTTGAAATCATACTTGCCTGGCGGAAACAGGAGAATTAATTTCCACAGGCAAACCAACCGAAAACGCCACAGTTAAAATATTTGACAAAACACATGGTCTACGTTTTTTATAAGTTTCTTAACTGTTTTTTCTTATATGTGCTAAAAACAACAAAAACACTGCACATATGAGTGGCGGCATAAAGACGTTGAAGCACAACGTGAACGAAAGCAACGAAACTGTCACGGGAACGGATGCGGGGTTTAAACCAAAGCCGCCAGAAAGTCCGCTATAGGGGGGCTTTACATTTGCGCAGGGGACTTGACATTCTGAAAATTTGATAAAATCTCCACTGATTAATAGTGGTTCATATGCAGTTTGGAGGGGTTGATCCCACCAATGCTCCCCATGGCAACGGCATTGGTTTGAACTTCCCTTATGCTGTCATTATTGAAAGACGTACGAAAAGCTACAATCATCGAATCAAGTAAGGCTGAACATAGCACAGTAAACAACAAAAACATTTTGTCCTCGTCTTCTTCATGATAAAATCATCTAGGAATTCATCAAAATTTATTAGCCTAAGTTTGTCACTTTTAATGCACCGAATGCTTTGTGTGGACAACTTCTCCTGGAATATTACGACCATTTAATTCTCCGGGAATATTACGACAAAAAACGTGAAAAACCGTGGTAAGCGAGTTGCAACGTGGTCCTAAAAAAAACCGTGGTAAGCGAGTTGCAACGTGGTCCTCACACTGTGCTCTAAAATCTTTATGCCGCCAGACATACTATATAGGTGCAGTGTGTTTGTTTTTTTTTAACACCGGTAAGAAAAATCAGATGTGATTCTTATAAAAAATGTATGCCATGTGTTCTGTCAAATATTTCAATTATGGCGATTTCGGATGGTGTGCCTGTGGCAGTTAATAATCCTGTTCCCGCCAGCCAGGCAGGATTTCAACAATTCCGTGCAATTGAACGCTTTTGCGTCGAAGGCAGCAACAAACGCAGTGATCGTGGGCGCTTCAGTATGATTTAGGATTTTTTACTGGCTGTAGTTTCAGAGCGTCATTTTCGGATTTTCGCAAATTGATTAACGCTTTCCATTTTTTTCCTCGTAACAATGGGAGAGGGGGCCTCACAAGCGGATTAGCTCTAGGGCCTCGCATCACGTTTGATCGTTAAATCTGCAGATCACCTTTGGCAAACTGAAATGTTACGTTGCGCTTATTGACATTTTTTGGTAATACACGCAATTAAAATTGGCAAATCAGTTGGATATGTTTTTGAAGTCCATAAATCTGTTCATTATGTAGCTCAAATCAAAAAATCCTACCAGTTTACAAATCTACTCGATCTGTGAAGTCAGCAAAATAGAAAATAATGGTTCTGTCTTTACAAACGGAACTTTGGTGAACCCCTAATAAAAATGTATTTCTAAGCTGACTATCGTGCCCAATACATAGGTCAGTTGCAAAACTTTTTTCGGAATGTAAGTACGCACTAAGATTGAAAAGTATTCTTTTTAATTGGGCCCCCATGATAATGCGCGTTCCTGTTTACGAGAAACCAAGAAACATGGTGTAAGGAATAAGGTAACTCTACCTTCTGAATAGAAAGAAGCTGAACTTTTCTGCTGTTCTCGTCTTTGGTTTGTCGCTTTCCTGCCGGATTGAAATGTCGTGTTTTAGTTGTGTTCAGGATGCAGGACAAAAATAAGATGGAGTTGTCAAGTTTTGTCTGAAATATGTTTAAAAGTTGCGCCACGACCAAAGTGCTTTGACTCTGCAGTATTTTTTCTTGCTACGAACGAAAACCTGCTGTATGCGTGGTAAAAAATGTTGATGGTGTCAAGGTTTTCCCAAATGAGGTGACCGTAGTAGTTTTTTTACGCCGAAAGTACAGTACACCACTCTTGGTGGTTCAAAATGGAGACATAGCACAAACCTAATTCAAGATGCTCGCAGATGGCTTTTAAACGATTGCTTGAAAATGAGCAGGGCGCCGGCGTTTGTAAGACTTGCGAGTTGCTGAAGTACGCAGGTTGTACTTGCCCACCCTTTCACGGTACATTTTCAGAAATCTACCAAGGCATTCGAGCCAGTTTATCGGCGATGATTTATACCTCAAGGGAACCCTGATGTGTGGTCAAGCGCGTAGCCAGAAATTTTGATACGAAGGGGGCAAACAACAACCAAGTCTCAACATTTAAATATTCGACGCCCTTTGTTTTTAAAGCATCATCCACAAAGCATGCATTTTCTAGCGCTTGTTTCTGAATATGCTTCAGATTTATGCCGGCAAATAGAAAGTACATTTTCATTTAGTAGACAAGATTTAAAAGTTTGTTTTCAAGGAAGTTCCTAGCTTCTACTCTGGATCAAAGCATCTATTTGCTCGTAAAAATTTCCTGTTAAAGCGCATGTGAAAATCTCGATGCCACAAGTGCAAGATGTGCTGTATGCTTTTTCCAGGCAATATTGCAGTTGACCAAAAGGTCATCGCTGCCGGCATTATGATCGCGCTTTTTATATTCACATGCTTCTGATGTACACCACTATACTTTCAATCGAAGCCGAGTAGCGACTTCGCGCGAGGACACCGACTCCCGAAATAGGTCTACAAAACTTGCGCGCATATAAGACGTAAATCGCTTGTCCACTTCTTGAGCGACTGGTTGACGTCACTGGCGTAACTAGAGGTTTGAGCCAGGGAAACTTAGCTGAAGGAAGCCCGTTAGCCAAAACTTTTTAAAAAATTGAGAAATGATAGATAGTGGACCGGATGTGGATATCTAGTACTAAAACCCGACATCACTGGAAAACACTCCAATAAACGCAAAAAACAACAACCTACTGAAAACCTAAAGAATAATAATTACCGAAATATAAGCAGAGTAGAGGCCTGGTTTTTACATTTCGCTTGCTAAGGGGAGGGCAATTTGTATATCTGCCCTTGGGTATTTGCGAAAACGAAGCCACAATCGATTATCACCACGAGTCTTTAAAAAAGTTAAGAAATACGTGCCGCCACAGTTAACTTAGTTGATCTAGCCAAGCGGCTCCCAAAGTGGGCGTCGAAATCCAAACAAGGGAGGCGGAGGGTCAAAAAGGGTCGCGACCAGGCGGTCCAAACCTGAGCAGCATATTTTCAACGTTGCCACTGCTTGTCTATTACTATCTTTATCGTAGACAGGGTGTAACGAGGGGGAACAGGGGGATGCAATTCCCCGGGCGCCGAGTCACTATGGGGGCACCAAATCACTGCGAGAATGGCTGCGGGGGGCGTCGAAAAGTCCCAACAATGTCACAAGTACTTTCTTCAATACAGTACATTTGCTTCCGAAAGACCTCAGTCTCGAATACGGGGCGCCAAACTTGCTTCTTCCCCCAGGCGCCATCTAACCTCGTTACCACCCTGGCCGTAGGTACTTGAGAAAAGAGTAGGTTGCTGATATTAAGAACGAACTTAGTCGCGGGGTGTTCACCAAGCTCAGATTTGGGTTGCACTCAAAAAGTTTTGGAACCGCTGATCTATAGCCATTATGACGAAAGTGGTTGGTCTTTTTTAAATCCGTTAGTATTTAAATGACAAAATCCAATCGACGGGGGAAAATATTTTAATTTCATTTTATTCACATGAGCTTCATCGTAGGTACTTCAAAAAAGAGTAGATTGGTGACATTAAAAACGAACCTAGTCGCGAGGTGTTCACCAAACTCAGATTTGGGTCACGCTCAAAAGTCTTTGAGAACCGCTGATCTAGCCATTGTAGAGTAAGGGGTTGAAGTCTTTTTTTAATCCATTAATGTTAAATTAACAAAATCCAAACGACGGGAAAAAATTGTTTTAGTTTCATTATATGCGCTTTATCGAGAAAACAGATTTCAAGCTATCTGTAGGTAATGGTAGTGTCAATGCTCTCAGCAATTACAAAATAAAAAACGTCTTCCTACTTACACATTAGGTTTTGCTGTTGACTCTTCCTGTTGCAGCTGAATGATTTCAAATTTACTGAAGGATACGGTGGTAAACAGCAAATGAAAGTTGAAACACTTTCTGACTATGTACGTACAGGTCGGACTCTGATTAGGCCTACTTGCAGAGGCGTAACGAGGGGGGGGCAAGGGGGGCACAATTTCCCGGACGCCGAATCACTATGGGGGCGCCGAATCACTGCGGTGGGCGCCAAATGACTGCGGGAGGCGCCGAAAAGCCCCAACAATATCACAAGTACATTCTTCAATACAGTAAATTTGCTTCCGAACGATATCAGGTTCGAATATGGAGGCGACAAACTTGCTTCTTGCCCCGGGCGCCATCTAACCTCGTAACGCCCCTGTCCTGCTTACTTGAAAAAGCTGTTTTATTACTTTCCGGCAAGGTAATGTGGAATCATTGGTGAAAGCGTTAAGGCTCCATATCATTATGATTGAACCGTCACAGTACATGTTTAATCATCACAAATAAACATCTAAAATTAGTGCTATTGTTGCTAAAAAGTGTCTTTGGGTTAATTGCGTAATGAAAAAGATTTTGAAACTGGATTGCTTCATAGCCAAAGTTTGAACTTCAATGCATATAAAATGTATATCACCGCAATATTTACGCATTCATTTTTTAAGCTGTGCAAAAACAAAAATCTGCGATGTTCTTAAGGCTACGCCTAATGCTGCAGACAAGGGTAAGTTTTACACTATTTGTAGAACGCCAGAGATATCAGAGAGGAATTTTTGCGATGGTCTTGAAATGAAGTTTGCACCACCATTAGGTGGGATGCAGCAAGTTGGTGCAACAGAAACAGTTGCGAAAAGCGCTATTTTTTGTTTTTACTTCCGGTTAGTGGTGAGAAGCAGTCAGATTCAAGTTAGTATTTTATCNTCACTAACGTCCACAAGGAGCTTAAACCTCAGGCAAAGGTCAGTCATGATATGAATTTTCCATCATTCAANCTNTACACAACATTTTATTAATCATGGGCAACTGGTAAACCATACTGCTTTGATCAGGTTTGACTAAAAACTGAAGTAATTAGGTTCCTTGAGCAGTTTCGCCGATTTGCATTGAAGTATCTATTTGGCTTACACATCAAAAGCTGGATTGAGCTGAAAATTTTGGTTCAACTTTCGGAATTGGGGGGCAATTGCCCCCATTGCTCCCTCCTGGCTACGCGCCTGTGTGTGTTTGGAGAGTGATCAAAGTTCTGATTCACGAGATCAGGCCGAGTAGCGTCTGATTATACAGCAGGTAACTGATAAACCCGCTTAGAATTTGCTTGGCTTATGTCAGTGCCCGCTAATCTTACTGTATGTGTTCAGTTTCATCACATGGTGAAGGTGAATAAAGATTATGTATCGCCACATTTTTCATAAATATAATACCGATGAAATGTGTGAAAGTGGAGACTAATATATTTATCTTTAGCTGAAAAACATTTAACTTTTGCTAAAATTTTGAAAAAATTATTTTTGTGTTTTGCTTTGAATGAAAAAAAACAGAAATGTAGAACCAAATTTCAGACCAATGCATTTAACATTTGAAACAAGAAATCCAAGTTAATAAGACCTCAAAACAATCTGACCATGATAACCTGTAAAGCGGCGAAAAGCGTAGTTCCCTTTGCATTGTCACGTTTTTCAAGAGTTGAAATTCCTATTGTTTGAGTTCTTATTAAGTATCAGCTTATTTGGGAACAACCTTAAACAAACATCAAATCATGCCACAGAAAACAAACCACTATAGAACAGCGTTTATTTTGTTCCCAGCACATCTGAAATAACCATACGGTTTTCTAGTCAGATGCCCTGATGAATAAGTTATAACAGAGAGACAAAAAAAAGAAACAAGACCAAGAAAAGAAACAAGACCATATTAACTGGGACCATCTTCAGCAAATTTACGTAATTAAGTTTGCAAACCCTACAAGTTTTTCTAAATCGTTGTGTATGTTCATAAGGAAGTGTGAAACAAAATGTTGAGAAAATAGGGTATGAAATTTTCGTTTCAAAAGAAATTATTTTAATTGACAAAATTTTTAAAACTGTAAATAAACCATGTTGTAATTCACATGTTGCTAATGTTCGTTTTCACAGAATTTTTATATGCAATAAATCATCCTTAACCTTGTTTCGTCTGTAGTTTGTTACTTTGCATTTCATCAACGAAGTCCAACGTCTTTTATAATAATCCTTGAGCTAGACACAGGAAATCTGACTAAAATCCTCATCTTCAAGTCAGGTTACTATGAAAAAAGTGTGGAAACGCCGTTCCCACACGTTCTCGCCCACTATACATGTGGGTAACAGGAATTGCAAAATGCATGTTATGAATTGAGCCTTTTCGTAAGGTGGATTTGCATTTCCTACCTTGCAATTAGACATAGTTTAATTACAGTTGATGGATGTCATCTGTGGAACATGGAATGATAAACGATTAACTACTAGGGAAAGGTCATGATACGTGCTTGTAATAACGCTTGCAGCAGACGCTGTTGTATAGATCTGTAGGGTTCGTATCTTGCATTAGAAATATCGTTGTTCATAGAATTGGCTATAGGCTGCAAATAAGTCAGTTGTAGCACTGGATATCTCTGAAATGAGTAAAAGGATTGCTTGCCATTTTCCAGTGCTTCATTAGTTATGGTTAGTAGACTTCGTAGAGAAAATGCAAACCAACATATTGTAGAAGAATCAAAATTAATCATAATTTATCACGTAACAAACTGCGACAAGAAGTGAATATACAATATATAAATTTATAACATGTTTTTCGTGAATTTTAATGGGAAACACTTCGATGGCGGAGTTAGACGCAGTAAAGAAAAAAATTCAACATGAAATCTTTCCCAAGAAAAAAATTTTCAGTTTCAAAGAAATTGTCAAAATATTATTTTTTTTAAATAAACATTTTTGGAGTGAATTTTTTAAATGCAATAAATGTTGACATGACAGAAACGGGTCACCGTACAGCTGTTACTAATCTCTGCACCCGTAGTGCAACATTATCGTTCTCATCACAGCAAAATGGTAATTACATTGTGGATCTCAACCACGTTTGGCAACGCATGCAGTTACTCCGGAAAAATCTGATGTACACTTGATTACACACGCAGCATTAGAGGCAGAGATTGTTTCACTTCAAGCAGGGAGTTCTAGATATCCCTGGCTTCAAGCAGAAAATGTTGGCCAGACAAAAAAAATCATTGAATGTTTGGAATTCGGCTTCAATTAAGCAGATGCGGGAAAGAAAACTACCAAATTTGTTCTGCAAGTGAAATTCCACATTCTGTGCGCTACTATCCCAATTTATGTCAATTTGTTTTTATTCTACATTTAATAACCAATTAAGACCTGATTTTTATCATTGTATGTGAAGCTTCAAGACATTTTCCGGCAGATGATATTCGACATGAACGGAAAAATGGCAATAAATCATTCACTATCGCTATGTTAAACTATAGTTACAAGCTACTGAGTCGATTCATTTTGAGTTGTGCAAGTGTATATTGTTTTTTCTGTGCCCTTTCTCTTCACTTTCGCTGTGCGCGACTCCCTGGGCAACATCTGCGCAAACAATTATAAACAATGCCAAACGTTGTCTGGTTTACCAAACTTTCCTCTTAAATGTACTACGATGTTCNATTTGTTCATGCTAGAAACATAACTGCCAGAGGATTGTGTTTAAACAGAAAATATTAATAAAATAACCTCAGCCTAATTANAATGGAAGAGACAAAAAGTAAGGAGATGGAAACCGTAAACTTGACAAAAACCGACAAAAGAAAATTAGAACGAAATAACGAAACTTGCAAGTAACAATAATACATCCAGGGCCGGCCTTAGCNAGTGCGGGGCCCGATTGGAAGCATTTTTACGGGGCCCCACACAGTGGCGTATGNAGAAACTTTTGATAGGGCACCAAGTCATAATGNTCGAAATCGTTGCTGTGAAAGAGCGAGGTCTTAGGCCTGATCCCAGTTTCACCTCTCCAGCAGAGACCTCAACGGACAACGCCATAATAAAGTCACAGTTACTACACTCAGTACCTCCAAAGAGGAAGTTTTGAGTGAAGTGCGAGTGCACATCCAGAGCTAAAGCGTTTGCAGTATCAGCAACAGCTTCTATTTTCGATGCCGAGCATATTAGTCATGGACGGTCTACCGCAGTGATTCTTTAGCCTGGGGTAAATTTAGCCCCAGGGTAAATTTCATCTTTCTTGGGGGTAGATTTACTGAATCGTAAATTACAGCAAAAGTAGGCTATATTTATATAAATTTTTACAGAAATGTAATATCCTGGATTATTGGGCGAGTTAGTCGCAGGACGAAACACAAAAGTACATCTGACAGTGTTTTGTTCGTAGATTGCCGAGAGGCTTAATGTCAGCCGTCATAGAGCATTGTTACAAATTAAGTTTACGGACATATCACACAAACTCGAGATGTTGCACCTTGGATTATGATTCAGAGTTATGCTTAGTGATAAGTTTTCTCTTTTTACTTCATCTTTACATATGTAGACGACCAGATTCATTTGAGCACTTCATGCGCGCAACATTGTTTCTGTTCACGACTTCGTTTGGAGTTTGTACGTAAAAGGAGATTGCAGCTCTTTCAGAATTAAAAAATCCTTTAAGGTGCAACAAATTTCACTGTTTTCACAATGGTCAGTCTCTAGCGTCATTTTTCTCTTTTTTTTCATCATAGCATGCTATAGACTGGACAATGGACAGCCGTTTTGGTCTTTTTAGTGAATGAGTTATAATGGGTTAACAAATGCAAGTTTCAACATTCTCTGTTATTACGTCGAAGTTGATAACTTATCTAGAATCATACGTTGACTTCGGGCTGACTTCATCATACAAGATGATGTTCAAACACCTCAATGTATCTTTTTCTCCAAAGTGCCTGGCAGTGGTTCGATGAAGCCGTCAGTTTCGTAGGCTCGCTTCCGCTTCACGCTTCATCCCACACACATACTGTACATGACGAACACATGCTTTTTCAGACTAATTGGGCTTAATTTCCTGTTGTAAGAACTATGTCTACATCGGGGTTAGTTTCTGAAGGCATGTTAAGATTGAAAGCATCCTGTCGCGTTGCTTTCGCAATAGCAAAGGAAAAATCACATACCATTGGAGAGTGACTTATCAAACCGTACGCTATGGATATCATCGAAATGAGAACAATAGAAGAAATTTAAAGAAAATTAATTTATCAAAACATACAGTACGTTGTCGTATAGGTGTTGTGTCTTGTGAAAATTTAGACCACGTAGCAGATGAAATTCAAAGTAATAAGACAAGTCTCCCTTCAGCTAGATGAGTCAACTAGGGACACCGGAAAGACGGTAGGGCAGGGGGGAGGCAGTAAAAAATTTTAGGGCAATCGAAACTTATAAAAAAACAAACAGTTCAAGAAAACCATTCTCAATATTCTTGTTGCTCGAATACCTGCAATAAATTTGTTTCAAATCGATCTTGATAAACCATGAAATCACCCATGATACTGCTATGAACAAGGCACCTCCGACCCCGTTATCTCCTTTTTAAAAGGGAAGGGGCCAATGCCCCCGTCAGTTTCCTGCTCTCCGGCATCCTTGAAGTCAACTGACGTGACGAACTGCACGTATTTGTTGGTTTACTACCGATATATAGATACAGTTGAGTTGAAACATTGAGTTCTTCATGTGCGGAAGTCTAGAGACGAGTAGCGAAGTGACTGATGATCAGGAAAAACTGAATAATTTTTTTCTACAAAACAATTCGTGGAATCACGTCAGTTCGCTATACACAGACTCAGGCGCGCAACCCGGGGGGGGGTATTTGGGGCATTTGCCCCACCCGAAATTTTCAAAACATTCCACAACAATTTTGACATATATGCAGAAACTTTCAAAGAATAGAGATGAAATTTTGTATTGTAATCATTTTTAAGAAAAGTGTTGCTTGAATTTTTCTTTGTCCTACCGGTTAATTATATCCTTACAAGATTTATCTTCGTAAATGATTGGTATTTAGCCACAAATATGCTGGTATTGCCTAAGCTTGGGAGATAGTTTCAAATGTTGTCGGTATTTCTAACTTTTTGTTCGTGTACCACTTTTTTCTAAAACAGGCCTCATTTTGACCTCATGAAATTTTATAACATTACTGTTGAACCGTACAAACTGCTGAAACTTTCAAAGTGATAAGAGAAATCTTGGCATGTTGGTTGTTATTAAAAACGTTTATAGCCACGTCAAGCCGCTGCTTCTTCCACAGTGCTCTTCAACAGGGGTTCCGCGGAACCCTAGGGTTCCGCAAAACTTGTAGTGGAGTTCCGTGAGAGTTTCTCGTTTTTTAGGGGAAATTATTTTTGCTTCAGTATGTTCATGCGTCATTATGAAATTTTTTAGATCACTGTGCCGCATTAAGACTCAAAGTAGGCCAGTTATTTATACAGGAGGTTGAGTGCAGATAGCGGAACAAGAAATGTACAGATGTACAGTTCACAGTAAAGTAGACTGAGTAGAAAGTAGACTCAGCCTGAGTCTAGTGGACAGTAAGAAGAACGTTATCGTTGAATCACAGTTATACGATGTGGCCGATGTACAGTTCACAGTAGACTGAGTAGAAAGCCTGAGTCTAGTAGAAAGTACTGTATACCCAGTCGCAGACTAGAGCTGCTGTTCAACCTTTGTGGGAGTAAAGTAAAAACTATGTGAAACCCAACTTTTTACTATTTAGTCAAGCTAGATGAAGCAAAATAGCATATTTTCTTATGTGAAGTGAAATAGCAACAACAGCGAAGGTGTGGACGATAATGAGCAGTGTAGTTCAAATGTAAAAGAGGCACCTGATCCGAAGCGGACCAAATGTAATTCAATTGCCAAAATTAGACAATGAGACGACACATATTTCAGACGCTGGTTCTTTTTGCCGGATGACCAAATTCTGAATGTAGCAGCGAAATTCCAAAAATGCAAGAACAAGCGAGTCATTAAGTCTCTTGCTTTTTAAGTTCTGTAATCATTGTTCATTTGTTGAATTATCTGATAATGAAATACTTGATTTCTTACAAGTAATTCGTGTCTTTCAAGTTTTTGTTAATGGGGTTCCATGACAAACGCTAAAGTACATCAGGGGTTCCTCGATGACAAAAAGGTTGAAGAGCACTGTTCTACAACCTTTTGATTTTTTTGTTAGGGGCAAAACGGTTCACCATTATGAACGTAGTACATTTCTTAAGAAAACGTTGTATAGTTGCATTTTCAGTTCGAAACCTGATAATTTTTACTAAATTTAGCGTGTAGACTGTTTCACGTTTTACTGTCTTCTTGGGTGGGAACCAGTACCATGGCTTGGGAAAAAGGGCATAGTGAAGGTCATATGAGTGCTAGTCAAGTGTTGAACGCACCTAGCTACTACACCACTTTGGCTGCAAATGACGCTTTACCAGACCCTAGCTTTTGCAATCAGTGCAAGCCGTGAAAGCCCATAGCCTTAAACATAGGTGTAGGAGCAGGNAAAATTTTGGGGGTGCGAAGGATTTTGCCCAAACTTGCCCGAAAAAACTCCAAAGAAAATGACCTCAAAAAATGACTGTATATCATTCCATTTTTCGGGGGCATTTTTTCAAATCAAAGCACTTCAAGCACCATTTCTGCTCAAATTTCCCTCAAACTTGCTCAAATTTCCCTTAACTTGTCCGAAAACGAACTGAAAAAACATGACCTCCAAAAAAAGAAACGTCTGCACTTTGATTTCGGGCGCCATTTTTGTAAAACCAAAGGGCATAAAACGATTTGCGAAGGTTTTCACACATTTTGCCCAAATTTTCACAGATTTTTCCCGGATTTTCATCAAATCAAAATTGTTGGGGGTGGTCTTCCACCCCCTGCACCCCGCCTCATACACCACTGGCCTTAAACTTCCTTCCAAAAACTTTCGCGCAACTTGTGTGGATGCCAGAAAAAGCCGTTTTGCCACAAACACACCTGATCCGTTTTGTCAGAAATGTAAGGAATCAAAGATCTCCTCACCCTTGACGAAGGCTATCCTTCAAATTTGGGACCTTAGTTTGTGATAGAAATTCCAACACATGCTAGAAGAATAGGACTAGAACGAATTCACAAAAACAAGTAGAAAAGTTAGGCAGGTTTACTAGTAGCTTATATGTGTGCCACACTAAAGCCATGACTGCAGTACGGAATCAAGTGTTTGTATTAGGCTGCTAATTTTTTCTCTGTCCTGATCGTTCGGTCTACATATTGATTGAAACTGAAAAGTTATGATTTTTCGGAAATGTTGCGAAA
>JGI24021J15306_10004970_pt1 | contig 15642 bp, 5 predicted proteins | sample Ectturendosymbi1_FD_15306 | JGI IMG/M metagenome (IMG submission 15306)
TTGCTNTTTGATTAACTGCTACTTACAGTGCTTGAATTTTTTGGTGTGTATTTAAAATATACCATATTTGAGCATGTGAGATTACTGTAATATCATAATGGTGCACAAACTAGTTAATATTTATGCAAAGCTTTAAGTGACAGTCACTCTGCAATACGTATTTTTATGGGTTTCGGGGGCGCCAAATTCAGGGGCCGCCCAGGGCAGCCCACACTGTAGCTACGCCACTGGTGCAAATGCATACGTGGAGTAAAGGCGCACTGATGCGTGACCATAACAATGAAGACAATGGAGTTGGCCATCCACTTTATAGTAATCACTGCTATTACTCAGCGAGGTTCCTGACTACATTGGCACACACCGAATCAAACATGGGCACAACTTTCATTTTATTCTATTTGTGTCTAGCGGATTACGTATGCGTGGCAGATTAAACTCCCTCGTATGGACGGTACTCTGAGGGAGTTTAATCTGTCCATTTTTAAAGTCCCTCGTTTGTTAGCTGAGTTTTGCTTCGTGTAATGCGCCTTATACCCCGGTGCGCCTTATGGTCCGAAAAATACGGTAATTTTTTTGTGAAAGCATGTTGCATTTCACTTGTCTCTTTCACTCTCAGTCACTTCAACAAGTCTAGCCCGATCTTGCTGGAAGTGTTTCACCCTCTCGGTTAGCATTGTGTTGAATGTGCAATTCACCACGAATAAGATATGCGTGAAGAACAACATACAGACACATGCGGAGCGCACAAGCAATAATGGAATGAGCACGAAATATGATGTCTATTGTTGCTTACGCTTACTGCCACAGTGTGAAGCTTTGTGCACTTGCTGCTCGGGGTTTCCAATCGCAGCAAAGTGGTGCTGTGACCACGATGTGAAGGTTGTGCCGGCAGGGGCGGATCAACCCAGTAGGGTAAGGGGGGGACGAGGGGCGGGGTCGATTTCAGTAATATTTGTTGCTCGGGTCTCATTACGGTTTCACTACTGTAAAAGAGATGAAGTACACTTCACAGCACTGCTGTTACAAAACAATGGATGGAAAAATAGCTTTATATCACGAATGCTGTTTTCCAAATTATACAAAATCATAGTGAATTATGCAACTTTCGCAGGTTTTAGGGGGCGATCGCACCCCCTGGATCTGCCCCTGGTGCCAGGTGCAACCTTCACAAAAAAAACGTGCGATCGGTGCGGCTAATTGCAAAAAGGAAGGGATGTTGTTGCAAACTCTCAGTTGGCGTTGCGTTGAAAGCGCGATTCATCGCGAACGTGATGTGCGCGAAGACCAACACACAAATATATGTGGCGCGAACAAGCAATAATAGTGATCTCGTCGGGTGATCTCTACTGTTGCTTGCTGCCACAGTGTGAAGCTTTGCACACTTGCCACTCAAGCTTTCCGATCGCAACACAAGGAATATACTTCCTTGTCTTTCGCATACCCAATGCAAAATGAACAGAGATGAACATGTATTTGAATTTGGAGTTACTGTAAATCTTGCGATATTCCAATATTTTGATGGATGTTATCATTTTTGCTTAACCAGATTTGGATTGGAATTGATGATTTTCTTTTGAACTTCTATGTAACTTTCGATTTAGTTTTGGGACTGCAGGTTACTGTATTGATAAGAATTTCTCAAATCCATTGGCTGAATTTCTGATATCCATTAAGATTGTTTCTTGTGTTTGTTTAAATGTTGAGCCTTGTTTCTGACCAGCGAAACAAATCTGCTCCATTGCCTATCACAGCGGTGCACAACCTGCGGCAGTACGGCCGCATGCGGCCTTCGGTAGTGAAATTTGCCGCCGTCCACATGTAATTTAAGATATAAGATTTATCGGCCGTGCTGGCGAATATTGAAGCAAAACAAATGCAAGGCAAGAAAATCAGACGACACGATGCGTAACAATCTGGATGGCAATGTCATAAAGAGTTATAGAATGAATACGTAATTTATATTTGAATGTGTTCTGCATTGGCTGGCACTTGGCAGTAACTGCTAGTCATAGCAGTAAGTGTGCGTTATGCGAGTTGTAGACTGTAGCACCAGCAGTTATGATAAAACGATAGATCAAAGTTAACGCCTAATTTAAGCTTGTTGTTATAGCAACCAGATTTCCGAGACCGTAATTTTTGTTTGGATAGAATGCTCACATTTATTCTGCTTTAAATAAGTATAACTGGAACTCAGTGGCGGCCGTACTTCATATAAATAAAAGCAATGCGGCCGGCAATAGCAAAAGGTTGTACACCCCTGGTCTATCATGTCATCAAACTTACAGAATTCGTTGTACATTCATTGATCCAATCACTTTTCTTCACTCATCATTGTTATACCTTATATATACTTAATAACATTTAGCACAGTTTATCCTTTTTTTTATGTGTGGTCCAGTTTTAGTGAGCCGTTTGTGTTGCATATTTGTTAGTCTTCTGGTATGATATCTTACAGGCTATTGCTAAGCTCAACAGAGCTTCTCACTGCATTGCTGCTAACAGTGAATATTTTGAAGTCTCTATAACGTCAACTGTCAATTGTTATGATGTTGTGAGCCAATGATAAAGCATAAGTTAGCTTCATTTACTTTCCAAACTATTTATTAGTCTTTGAGTTGGATTACATATGAGTGTTGCAGCCACCATTATGCTTCGCCCTAAAAAGCCAACCGAAGAGAGAACCGAAAGGACGACCCCCGGCGTAACCGCCATTGAGATTTCCCATTAGACTAGGTCAGTGGTTCCAAAACTTTTTCTCAGCACGTACCATTTGTGGGTCCCGTACTGTCACCGCGTACCACCTTTCTCCAGGAAAACTCAATCTACAAAATATCATTCGATCAAAAGTTTGGAAAACCAGAATTGACACATATGCCAGGGTTGCCGTGCCGCAGCCCGGAGCGCTGGAGCTGGGCATTTTGCCTGGAGCCGGGGCTCGAATTAAAAATCTGGAGCCGGAGCTCAGTTTAAAATTTAGGACCGGACCCGGAGCTATGGCCTTTGAGAGGTAGCTCCGGCACCGGGTCCCTTCCTACATACTAACGGTTTTGCCAAATAGACTTACGTGTTCTCTTTATAGCACACTAAGCGCGATTGTTAGGAGTTACGACGCGAGACTGCAACAGTGGATCTGCAAGCCTTTGATGTTCTTTTGGTTTAANAATCGCTAAAACTGTGACATCGTAGTTGGCAGGGTTGGTGAGGTTACTTGTTGAGCAATGGTTCTCAAACACTTTTCTAAGAGCCACATGCAGTTACCAAGCATCCTTTGTTTGGCTTTTGACAATTTTTTAGTAACAGATTATATTTGAATAAGAGCTGATGATGCCTACTTCGTAGGCGAAATATATACTCTGTAACAGCTTAGTGCCTGATTCTTTGCTGGGAAAGGATTGCTTTCGACAGACAGTGTGTTTCAGTAACACCTCTAATATTTTGTGTTACAGACTTTGTTAGTGCAATAAAACAAAATGTATCAATTGACTTGTGGTAAAATTTTTTGTGCAGCTCTCTAACAAAATCGTAGGTCTGTATTTGGCGCTCTTCAGAGATACGGTTGAGAACCACTGTTGCAGAAGGAAGAAAAACGTTAACTACCACATCTTACTTTCTAGTGCTAGTCAGAATAATCAAACCGGGTTTGTAGTAGTATGGCCATCTAAAAAGAACTGAGCTTTAATGAGTAGGTACATATAATATAATATCCATAGCTTTTTAGCTGGGTGATCAGCATGCTGTTAGCATGGAGTATGATTAATATATGATAACATTGCAGATTTAAGCATGAAATGCACCGCATGCTATTGTAAAGTAGGAATTTTTAGCAAGGTTTACTAGATTACTGGTAAAGTTCACTAGGAAACATTACTTTTACAAACAGTAGCATAACATCAAGTTATAAATAATTGGTAGCGAACTAGCAATGCTTTGCATAGCAGTACATTATCAGCAGGGTATAAAAATCAGTGTAAACAAATGTGGACTTTTATTGAGGTTTTCTTCTATGGAAAAGAACCTATGTTTTCAGCACCGTAACCAGTCTTATTTTCTCCTAAACTTTACAGGTTAAATTGTGCTTTACTTTGCGATTCATCACTGCTTAATATGAGTGCAAAAGATAGGAAATCAGAATTCTTCAACCGTTTTGAAAACGTCAAGGTGAATTTCTTACTAGAAATCATACTATTTCTTTGAAAAAAAGGTCTTCTAGACACATCTTCGCATTTGTGTTAGTGCAAATGTGTGCAGGTTTGAAAGAACACATGAGAGAGGTAATCAACCTTGTGTTTCGCGATCTTTGCATGGTTTGCCTGGGCAGCGCTGTTAGCTGGAATCGCCAAGACTGCAACAGGCAAAGCATGCAACAAGTGCAAAACCAGGCCCGTAGCCAGCTTGGGACACTAGGAAGGGCGAAGACTTTTCTGAGAGGGGCCCAGACTTTTTAAGCTATGTCCAATAGTTTTAAACTATGTCCAACAAATTTTTCCAGTTGCGGCGCAAATTTTTTCTGCGCCCCCCCTCTAGTTACGGGCCTGTGCAAAACACTTGGTCAATTTGGACGGGTCTGTGTCTAAATGCTCGGACACAAACTGTAGTTTTCTAAACAGCCATTTTCTTGATTCTGGTCGTAAGAAATAACAAACGGTCGTCAAGCATTGATCGCAAAACCAGCGACTGACTTTCCATTATTGTTATATTACCGTTCTCTTGAGTTACGTTTCTGCTAGTAACTGTTCTCTGAATCGTCTGAACCTATGATTGTTGTTTTTTTGCTGATTTCCTAATGGTAACAGCGCTGCTTGTAAAAAACTACCAGATTAAATCACCTAAATGTGTTTGGTATATTCTCATAATTTTGCGTGCTTCATATAATTCATTTTCCATTCAACTTGAAGCACACCAAGACAATTGAAAATATTAACTTGTGAAAACGAACAGAAGCCCGAGCTGGAGCCTGAGCCATGAAAAAGAGAGCTCCGGAGATGGAGCCACACTCATGAAACCAGGAGCTTTGGAGCCGGAGCCATGTTCATGAAATAATAGTTCAGGAGTATGAGCTGTGTCATTTTTACGACGGCTCCGCAGCCCTGACATATGCGACATGAAGACAGTGAGGGTGAGAAATTATAATGGCTATTTTTTAAACCAAAAAGGGAAGTACACAAAAATTCAGGAATTAATTAACAGAACCTGATAAGTAAAAACATAGCTGTGAATATATTTTTGTGAAGATAAACAGAAAGTAGTAGACCTGTTCGCGTACCACCTTGAAGGCCTTCGCGTACCACTAGTGGTACGCGTACCACAGTTTGGGAACCACTGGACTAGGTTCACTCTTTTGTAGCTGCAACGAATTCATCGTTAGGCCTATATGTGTTAGGCCTATATAATTCATCGTTAGGCCTATAAGCGTAATCATCTCGCCACATTACATCAACATTTCACAAGCACAAGGCGACCGTTAACAGTGAACCACCGACACGTTAGAAGCAATGGCGTAACTGACGGGGGCAAGGGGGCGAGCCCCCCTGGCAAGCTAAATGTAAAAATATTTAGCATTCTTTAGGTTGTTGTTTTTTTGCATTTTTCGTGGTGTTTTCTGTTTTTTAAGCTAGTGTGGACATCCACGACATCCAGATTCACTATCATTTCTTAACTCTTTTCGGAGTGCTGGCTAGTTGCACCCCTACATTGACCAGTGAGCTCCCTTCAGCCAAGCCTTGCCCCCCTGAATCAAACCTCTGCTTACGCCATTGGTTAGGAGCCATTTGCTGCAGCCATCCACAATGCTGTGTCGCCCTGAGCCAACAAAAGAAAGAGACGTTCCGACGATTCTCAGCATAATAGCATTTGAGATTACTCATTTGCCTAGATGTTGCTGCATTAAAACTATACGTAGCGTAATCACGTCGCCACATGAGCTTATGCTGATAACAGCAAGATTCGGTTCGTGTAATTTAATTATATTTTGCAATACAATTTTTGGATTGGATTTGAATTTGAAAAACTTAAATCACTTCATTGGTGTCTGAAAAAGACTCAAAGTAACAGTGTGAGGCCAACTGCCATGATCACGATATGCAAATTTTACATTAAACAACGATAAGGTGCCAATATATTGTGCCCTGCTGACCCCTCAGTAAAAGCAATGCTTCAAGTCTTCATTTGTGCAAGTTGGGGACACATGATCGTTAAAATGTAGCATGGCACAACTAGACCGTCAAAACAGGTGCAAATCTCGACCATCACCTAAGCAAAAAATGCTCATTTTTTGATCAGAAAAAATTTTCTCGACAGTAACTTCAACAAAAACAGATTTAAGGATTCGAATGAAGCCCATTGTTACGTATAAAAAGGCCTGTCACTTTTGAAAATTAAACTTTGCAGAGATATTACCGTTACTCTGAAAATGCTACATGTGTGATAAGAAACAAATGTATGACGATGTAATCACGGGAAAAGAAAATGATTGTGAAGATTTGGAATATTTGGAAAACTGCCAACAGGACAATTGCCAACCAAGGTTGTGGAGTAGGATGTGCTGAATAAAATGTTGGTACGTGCTGAATAACAAAAACTTACAATAATGGCTTTTCTGCATGATATTTTACTTAAAGATACGTAAACTGGGTAACTAGTTGATTTATAAGAAAGAATGGTATGCTAGTAACTGAATTTTGTAACTATTTGCAAAATGATTCGAGAAAGTGAGGGTTCAATTTTATTAAATTGAAATTTTTGGATATTTATTGGAGGGCCCCATGTTTTTGTTAAATAATATTGGGCCCCTATTTCCATGTGCAAAAAAATGGACCAGCTTATTTTTGATTAAAGGGCCATTAACAACCTTTCTTGGGGTTTCTTGATCATGAATAGGGCCCCTTGTCCATTATTGATAAGCTATTTATGTTTTGTCATTTTAGGGTGGCTTCTTATCTTCAAGTTTAAAAATCCAAATGTGTTAAAACATATCAATATTCATAATGCCATATACCTAACCAGAGTAAGTGTGGTACCAAATGATGTGATCATTACATTGTAGCCTAGCTAAGTACAATCGTAAACAAAAACTCATACATTTTTGAAAGCGCATAAACTAAACATGGGGTCAGGGCCGCAACCAACTGATATATTCGGGGGTGGGGGGCAAAATGATGTAACCTATTGCTGTAGCAAAGAAATACACAGTGCCCGATTGCCCCCCTCTGGTTGCGGACCTGAATGGGGTCCTACTCAAATTGCAAATATTCAAAACGGAGTTCCCGCGGTTTTGAATACTTTTACACATCCTGCGCACTAATTAAGACCACTACTGTACTGCCCAAAGCTGTGTGGATATAGCGTTTTTCATAATAAGGAGATTGGGGCAAAGCACAACGATACATTGACAAAACAACAGGAATGTTTTTCTAAGACTCACTTACAGCATGAAATAAGCAATTTCAGCGACATTTAATCATTTTAATTCACACAAATGTACAATTTGATAAATCCAAATGATGCCGGCACTTTCAAACATTTTGTGCCATTGACAAAAGCAGAAAAGTTAAAAATTTGTTTAATCTCAAATTTTGTATCCTGCAGAGATGGAGTTCTATATGTGACAGCCTCGAGCTTTTACAGCATAGACTATAGACATTATCATCAAACTGCTTCTGTACTGATGTTGTAATCGCGCAGCCCGTACGTTTTGATCCCAAAAAGCTGCTCCGGTGGGAAACGGTGCTGGAAGTCTGGCAAAGCTTCTCCATTCCACCGAATGTGGAAGACATTTCTTCCAACGGCAAACGTCAACTAAAACGTACATCAATACGGAAAATGGGTTGAATCAATTACTAAAAATATGGAATATACCTTGAATCACTCACTAACTAAAAGACAGTGACGGAAAATCAGTAATAAAGTCAACAGTAATATTTAGACCTGTGGTCGGGAACCTTGTTGGCTAAGGGAGCCATGAAACCGACATATTTTTAGTTGTAATTCCGTGAGTGCCGTATAATATTTTTCAACACTTAATGAAACTAACTTACTAACTAACGTGTGCATTTCAAAGCAAAACCAACAATTTTAAACAATAGTAAATGTCTGAATTTTCTCTTTAATAATATGCTTCTTCCTTTTAATGCGACTTCTGGTGCTGCATGGTGTTGCTGATTGCTTTGTAGTCCGGTAGATGGAAAATTATAGAAAAAGATTCATTCGTAACAATTGTGTTAAGAAAATATCAAGCGAGCCAGATGCCGTCATCAATGGAGCCATATCTGGCTCGCGAGCCATAGGTTCCCGACCCCTGATTTAGACATTGGAAACTTCGATCGTCCTTCATTTTTATATAACTGCTGTGTCTTTGCTGCTTTAAAAAATAGCAGTAATTGACGGTTGGAGGTTGGTTTGGTTTCGATACAACAAATATTAGGCGTATTGGAGAACTGAACATTTTATTATGGACTACACGCTCACTTCGCAGGTTTCATTTCTTTTCCAGTGAAATTCAAATCCAAGGTTCTTTTCTTCGTATTGCCACACTCCATTTCTCATACTGTTGCGTACAACCATGCGTGTGGAGAAGCGGGGATTAAAGTGCAAGGCAATGTTTTTGTCATTACCGTTGACTAAAAAGTTCACAACGAATCTGAAAAAATTTGAAGCGTTTGTATAACTCACAAGGTTATTCAAAATATTATTTTCATGCATGCTAACAAAGATGACGGGACGATTTAATGACAATCAGTTTAAGACTATACTCAGGCACGTCGTCAAGATTTTGTTGTTGAAGGTATAAGACTAATAAAACCGAAACGACATCCTTAAATGTGCTCAAAACCGTTATATTGAAACTAAACGTGAAGGAGAAACAAAGATTGGGATTCAAGTGTTTGTGTTCCACAGTGTTAACTAAAAACTCTTTCACGTTGTCAGCAACTGCATTTAAAAAAGGTTATCACTGTCTATGATTGCCAAATTTGGCCAAACGTCTGAAACTTCCAAAACATTTAAATTGAAATAATTCCTGTTTCTACTGCTTCACACCAACACTGAATTGTGTGACTCCAGCTAGCTGCAAATAAAAGGCGAGACAACATCACCACCCATCGGCGAAAACCCTGACATAGCTGTCTAGCTGCAGACATTTTCGGCTCCACGACCTTACAAGGTGAGTACATTTACAGATGGTCATAAATTTCCTGCATACTGCTTGTCAAAAAATTGTGTTTGACCGCATTGTTGATGCCAAATTTCGGATGGAAAAACAAACTCATTCACTTTTTGCAGTATTAAGGTGGTTTGGAATCCTGGAGCAAATGCTTTCGCAATGTATTTTTTACGTGTCGTATGGTTACTTGTTTCTTACGGTGCATTAATTCATTGCTTTTTTATTGTAATATACGTGACGTCAATTTGTGGCAGGACGAAGCCTGATTTATGCCTCATGTCGCAACTTCTGAGTTTGCGGTTTTTGCCTACGATTATTCACACAATAGGCTATGATCGGTTATGCCACTCTTCGAGTGAAAGGTCGTCACTGTACGGCTAAGCTATCGTAAATCCAACGCGCATTTTAGCGAGATAAAAATATAAATATCACTGAAATCTGCAAGCTCGCTGCCCATGTGACGTTTGGACATCAAACTTACAAATTTCAATGATAAAAAATTTTCAATGATTGCTAAGGATTGCACCAACATTTATTTGTTTTCTCAATTTGACGCTTTGTTAAGTAGGGGAAATGATAAGCTCTGCATAGTAAATAGAGCACAGTGTGCGTTTTCACAAAGGATCAAGCATGAAAACCAAAACAGTTAAATTGTTGATAATAATCATTCACAATGCTAGTCTCATTCACCTCGGGTCTACGTTTTATCATTTGTTTGCGTTTTTGCCCAATGCTGTTTATTCGGATACAATTTCTGGATTATATCTTCGTCGACTCCTAAACAGGTACCTCAGAAATTTGCAAAGTAACAGACACTAACAGTATGATTCAGAACGGGCACAACTTTGCTGTATTACACAGTACGAAATTCTTGTTTGATATTTTTATGGCTGCGTTGAGCAATGAGTTTTGGCTAAGTCGTATTATCCACAGTTCATCCACATTTTTGCAGGGACATGGAACTCTTCTTTAGGTGTTGAAAGTCAGAACAAGTAATATATACATCCAATGATTGCGTACTCGATTAAATGTCTCGACATGAGTCGATGCGATTCACGAGTGTATTTGACGTTGTTTGAGTAAGTTTTTGTGAAGGTGATGTGACTGCTCTAAACTTTTCACATTATTTGAAAAATAACATGAATTGGCTCGGGTAGTCGAGTCTGATTGTTGTTTTTAGGAAAATCGACTCAATCTACAATTTTCTAGATAGGGTCTACTAGACTCCAGTCAAATTTAGGAGCTGAAATTACATCATTTTGTCAACAAGTATGGTAAACGCATCTGATCTTATCTGACTTGGTGCTGACAATCCCTTGGCTCGAAATAACTCAAAGGAATTTGTGGCTCGTCGCCGACTTGACGAAGGTCAACACCTTCCGTCAATAGATTTTCAAATGACTTACCGGTAGTTTTCAGATGCTTGTCTATCGACTCGTGTCTGGACAAATGTAACTCCACCACATCTATGTTCAGATCTTCAACAATCATATTACTCAACATTATCGCCACAACCCTGCTACGTTTAAAATATCGTCCAACACTTTCAACAAATTTGAACATGTTGCACACAAATTTCTACAAGATGTTATTGCAAAAAAGTTGTTTCGTCCATATCCATAACACACTTCGCCAGCACACGCATCGCCGGATTTAGGGGGGAAGGCAGGACCCCCCACCAAAGTGGCCCCCCGTGTTAATGTGTTTAGCCATACGTATGTGCGACATGTATGTGCGTGCCACTTAGTCATTTTCAGCGAGGAAAGTATGCATGTAGACTCTATTAATTATCGGTCGGTATGATGGCAGTATTTCACATGAAAAGTATTTGATACTGTGATGAAACAACTATTACACTTATTGGTTTCCTCAGAGTCGGCCTTAAGCCGATGCAACCGATGCAGTTACATTGGGCCCCGCGCCTCTGGGACCCCGCGCCATGGTGTTTAGGTAGATTGTTCGTTTTTTTCCAGATATCCCTTGCGCTCGAGAATTCAATAGAAACGGCTTAAGATTCTCATTGTTAACAAACAACACTCTCGTTAGAGATAGCGATGAATTTCCTCTGTTGTCGAACGTTAGCAAACGTGCTCAATTCTCGTACTAAGGCTTTATGTCTGCGCTCTACCATGGTCGTATAGCACGGTTGAGTGAGCACGATGACGTCATAAAACCAGCGCTCAGAGGGGTCCCTCGCCTAGGTCTTGCATTGGTCCCGCACCTACTAGGGTCTGCCCTGGGTTTCCTGAAAGTCGGTCAGGTACCTTAATCTAGTGAATGCAAGGCGAAGCCACGCAGAACGCATTAGCTTACGTCAACTCTCGTTCGTAGTAGATTTTGCGCCTGCCTTACTCAGATTTGCACAGGTCCATTGGAGTAGCATTGTTAAGTAGGGCTACCGCATGTCCTCTTTTTGAAGTAGCCTACATGTCCACTTTTTTCATGAGAAATGAAATATTCTTCAAGGATCATATATGTGAGAATGTCTTCCTTTTTGCATTTCTTATTTTACATAGCTATAATCAGTTGCGTAACTAGAGGTTTGAGCCAGGGTGGAAAACTTAGCTAAAAGGGGTCCACTGGCTACTGTACGAGGCCCACTAGCTAACACTCAGAAAAAAAACTTGTTAAATGATGACGAATCCGGATGTGGATACTTATACCAAATCCATAAATCACCGGAAAATAATCCAAAAAACGCAAAAAATAACAACTTACTGAAAACCAAAAGAATACTAAAACCGAAATATAAGTACAGTGGGGTCCAGTTTTCACATTTAGCTTGCCAAGAGGAGGGACAATCAGCTTCTTTACACCCCGTTAGTTACGATACTGACTGCGAAATAATGTATTTATACAGGGACATAACGAGGTTATATGGCGTCCTAGGAAGAAACAACTTTGGCGCGCCCATGTTCATACCTGAGCTTTTTCGAAAGCAAATTTACTGTATTTAAGAAAGTACTTGTGGCGTGGTTGGGACTTTTCGGCGCCCCTCGCAGTGATTCGGCACCCGCAGAGTGATTTAGCGCCCTGGGAATTGTGCCCCCTTCCCCTCTCGTTACGCCCCTGTATTTATAGACAGTAAGTTGTCCCTACTCAACTGCAACAAGGTACAGGCTGGTGGCGTAGCTTAGTTTATGGGAGGGATTTCAAGTTGTCTAATTAATCTGTGTTTTGGTTGAGATAATTCTCGGCTGGAAAGGCGGGAATGCTTTCACATAATCGTTACATAACGGTGGTAAACCTTTTTTCAATATCTCAATGACTTTGGCATTAGAGTGCAGACTGTTAACTCCATTATATTGTACTAGCTTTGCTGATGAACCGTGATACGATGATCAGTGTATTGTACATAGCTTAGTATAGTAGTTTCTAGTAATTATAGCTAATCAGTAATGCTAGAAAAAAGAAGAAATGCGTCAGAAATATCCCTTTTTCAGAAAAGAACTAAATGATTTTTAAGCTGAGTGAATTACGTGTGGTTGCATTTGCACAGTTCGCACAAAAGAGTGAAAAGACTATTGTGACTTTGTGGATATTGAATGCCAAAAACGTATTTCTCACAGCGTAACCAGGTGGCTATCACTTTATCCTAGCTTGCCAAGGATGCTTCAAATGCACCCAGCTTCACATTCATACGTCATGTCCATCAACAAGCCAACTGTTATTCTGAAACGTTTTTCTGAAAATTCTTTGAGCGAACTCTGTTTAACACATTGCGACATTTGCAATCATTTGTAGTTGCTTTTAATGAGCAAGTTCAGAATATTGAGAAGCCAAAAGCATCGATTGTTGAGGTTGTATCGTGTTTCGCCACTCTGAAGGCAAGGATTCAAGAGAGACAATCAGTTGTAGCCTACACATTAAGCCAAGTTGAATCAATACAGTACTATAGGCGACTTCACACAGAATCCGGTTACGTTTTACGATCCGGCTCATGGCCAACGGAAGTCCTCACACAGGCTCCGTTGGCCGTATCTGGGNGAATTTTCTCAGTTTCGACCGGCTTCCGGCTTACTTAAAATTATTTTAAGAAAGCTGGATTGCCGTGGTTGTCGTTGATGGTGTTCTTGCTGCATGTGGGAAGACTGACGTTGGCAGTAAGCCAGCTCGTAAGCCGTAGCCGGATTCTGTGTGAAGCCGCCTTATGAAAACTCAGAGAAGGCAAGGATCATGACTGTGCTTTCTTCATGTCAAATGTATCTGTATTGTACAAGACTTGTGTCGCACATCCGGCTAATTGGACTACATTATTTGCTAAATTTTAAATGTTTTGACTAGATTCCTCCGTTTGCAAACAACTGAATAGGAAAATGATGAACCATGTGAGTGGTATCTGGTTGAGAGAAACGTTTCTATTGATGAAGCTGAAGTAAACGGTTTGACCAATACCAAAACATGTTTGAGTTCGTGCAAAAAGAGCATCAACCAAACGCAATTTGTTGTAAAATGATGGAACATGAAAGATGGGCAAAATATTTTGTAATTTGCAATACCACTGAATGTTTCAGCAAACTGATAGAGATTGCACAGTTTTACTTCAGCTTCATATGGCACTTTACGCTAGTGGAACGATTTTTTCCGTGGTGCAGCCACAAACTTAAAGAAGAGAGATCTTTCTAATTGAACCAGTTTCTACTCTAGTGAAGCTGGTGTGCAATTTAAAAACATATTTCATGCAAGCAGTTTCAAAATGTATTTAAAGGCGATTCCACATTTTTAAGAAATTTAAGGTAAACTTCAAAATATTTTTGGGCTAATTAGGACAAGTAAATAATGATCTTGGTTTATGCGTTTCGACTGAAACATCGTCTATACTTGACGTCTTACTTCAATACTTAATACTTATCAATAGGCTTATTTGTTAGTTAACTTGTTAAGTGTAGGTAATATACGCTCAAGTAATTGACAGACGTAAATTGTCCTCCCTTTTTGCGATGAAAATATGGCAGAGCTGTTGAGCTTACTAATAAATAAACATGGACAGAAGAAAGGGGAAACGTCACCTTTACTTTACAAGTGTAGAGCTTATCCAAGTAGTTCCATTAAACATAAAGAAGCAAAAGAGGCAAAAATGAGAGGAAAAAGATGCTCCAATGTCAAGAAACATTTAAGTTACTATTTTACAGCGGCAGTGAAGTCCAGCGAAGACATTTCTGCGGAATCTGCAACAGGACGGAAAATCGAAGAACATGCTGTTACAGACAGATCTACGTAACGATGAGAATGGACCTAGCTTCACCAGCGGTGCAGCACCAGTAGCAGACGAACGTCAAGACGTACCATGGAAACACACGATAGATGAGATGGCAGACGCTATCACTTGAAGCAACGATATCGGTCTCTGGCCAGCCAATATACCGGATGAAATACGGGAAAATTTGTTGAAAAATGAGAGGTTCTCTTTGACATTGTAATGAAATTTACTTTTAAACCATGATGTTGCACAACCCAGATAAGACAGAAACTCGTCACGGAAATGCACTGCAAGTTTTATTCCTCGCCAGAACCACGACACCGAAGTAGTTGATAGGAGCTGGCTTTGTTTGTCTCCTTCCACAAACTTTTGTTTGTTGTTTCGTTTGCAGTCTGATGTGTGCAGATAGGACTATATATGCGCATTTATCTATTAGAAAAGGAACTTGCGACTGGAAGCATATGCTCTTGAGCGCCTGAGGAGCCACGAGAATCAGTGGAACATATAGATGCCACGATCACGTTTGGTCGCAGATGTAATTACTCACTATGAAGAATTGATTCAGAGCTAGCCAGTCAGGTCAGTCAATGCGAACAATGTTAGAAATCGCTTCTGCCTGCAACGTTTGGTTTCTGTCGTAAAATTTATTATTGAGCGAGAACTGGCGTTTAGAGATGTTGAAAACGTTGGATCGCCCAGAAACGCTTTTCAAAACTTTTTTCAAGCAAAATTTCAAATCAAGAAGATGCGATGCTTCTGGTGACCGGTTTTGCAAAAGCTTCACAAATCGCTAATCATTGTCAAACATCATGTTGGATCATAAAGTTTTGTTACAATTGAGTTAAAAGATGTGACGTCACAAAATTACGTCATAAATATTAATGATCCGTGGAAATACCAGTGACTTCATCGATCATCCCTACTTGAAGATTCTGTATCCGCACATGGGACCTCCCACAACGCTTGCCCCACCATGTAAATCCGACGGTGAGCATACGTTTTGCAGGGAATCCATTTTTTTCTAATACTGTTTCCGTGAAATATTTTTAATTATGAATTACGGTAGTTTCGAACCATCTTCCGTGTTTTAAAAAAATCGCAGCCCTTTGCAAAATTTTATACAATATTTTATATCTTCTGAAAAAAAACAGAATATTGAAACTGATGACAGATTCCAATTAAGTCAGTGGTTCTTAACCGGGGGTACACGTACCACTTGGGGGTACGAGGAGCCAAAGCAGGGGGTACGAAGCACCAAAGTCTTCAGGGATACACGCTCTGGAAA
>JGI24021J15306_10004971_pt1 | contig 15642 bp, 10 predicted proteins | sample Ectturendosymbi1_FD_15306 | JGI IMG/M metagenome (IMG submission 15306)
CTCCAAGCCCCCCACAAATTGAAATATGAAACACTAGAAAATACTGGAATTTTTGTCAAATGTGAATGTCAAGCCCCCTGCACGAACGTAAAGTCCCCCTGCACAAACGTAAGCCCCCCTACTGACGACTTTCTGTCGACGGTTCTTATCTACTGTAGTTCATTCGAACAAAANCCACTACAGGCCCGTAAATAATAATAGATAGCAGTTAATGTTTGCGCGAAAAATTATTAACGTGACACATTGTTCGTTTTGAACTAGGCGTGCGACCTGCGGCCCTCGATAAAAGTTTGTGTGGTCGTGCACATGTAATTTAAGACACAACGTCTTGTCCCGTTTACATAAACTCCTTGTCCCGTGTGCTGTACGAGAATAATTAGAAGGACGGCCACACACAGGGGCGCCGGAACGGGTGTGCATGGCAGGGGTACAGGTGCCCCTACATAACAGTATCAGGCAAATTCATGATTTATCAAGATCGTCTTGAAACAAATTTATTATAGCTATTTGCGCACACAAAAACTTCAGAATGGCTTTCTATAATTTCTGTTAGTATTTTTAAAGCCAACATTGTTGCTGAACAAGTAAATGTGCAAACAATGACTACTGTAGTTCTCTTTTAGTTTTTACACTGAATTCAAAAAAACAGTTTTGAACTCGTGGTACGTCAGAAACATGGGCGTTCGCAGGGGGAAACGGGCATTTGACACTCCCCTGGAAATTGGCACTTAGAATCAAAATTTTCTGGAAAACCTGACGTCAACAGCACAATTCTGATTAATTTGTTTATTTCTTGCAATGGCAGTATATTGAGCGCTATGACACTCACACTGCACAAGAGCCAGGTTCACTGTTCTGGTGTTGTGCAGTTCGCTCAGGTCCGCTCCTTTGCCTGCAGAGGCAGGTTGCCAAACTTGCAAGCGGATTGTTCTACTGTTGGCCTTTGTTGCGTAACACTAACATGGCAACAAATCTTCTAATGTTCACTTCAAGTTACGATAGTAGGCGTTTTTTCGCATGTTGCTGTAGAACGCAGATATCTTGGCAGGTAATGCAGTGAGACAGTGACTGCTGATAGCGGTAAGGAGGGAAGCTGGAGAGCAGAGGCATTGCCTCCCTGACCTTTCAAAAGGGGGTCAACGGGGCGGAAGTGTATTTTTCATAACAGCATCACGGATAATTTCATGATATATTAAGATCGAATTGAAAGTAATTCTACAGTTTCTTTTATTGTTTTTGAGGTCAACGTTGTTTAAGCAAGCATAATTGGTGAGGATTTTTTATTATTTCTACAAGTTTCCATTGCCCCCAACTTTTTCGTCACTCCCCTGCCCTACCGCTGTTCCGGCGTCTCCGGCCACACAGACGTGTGGAAGCAGAACAGAGGCAGTTAATCAAATTAAAATATCTTGAGCTCACTGACGCCCGTATTTTATAAAAACAAACGTACGAGCGAAAAGGTTGCACAGCACACCTAGGTCTGAACAAACCTCGTGTTTTTGTCCATAGTCCACTGCAAAAGAAAACAATGCCACAGGACAGTAATAAATAGATCAACCTCCTATCATGTCCCTTGGAATGGTGTCTCGCACCCCCTGGTTAGGAACCACTGGCCTAAAGCAAAAGCAGAGATAGTAAACAAATGACAAACTCAAGACTAAAATGACTAAATCCAGACTTTGCGATGATTCGGACTTGCGCATATCTGTGTTCAAGTAGTCTCCACAAAAGGTGACCCAGTTCAATCAATCAGCAACTTATGTCTAACATGAAATTTATTTCACGCAACACTACGCATCCTCAGTCCTGAAATCTGAAAGCAATGCTTACATGTGAAACGTTGAAAGGCTAAAGCAAGAGCAGAGAAAGAAAATACTCAATACTGAAATGAATAACTCACGACACAAGCTGCTGAAAATAAAAACGGGAAAATACGTCGTTCTCAAATATTTGCTTTCACTGACGTCAATTACCGAACAACAAACCAAGACCTACTAGCGAAGCATAAGGCCTGAAACAAATCCACATCGACGGAACCACGCTGCGATGATTTAACACAGGAGCGTTGGTAGAAAACGTAAGTAGAACTGCGGTTGTAAGATTGACTGACGTACTCTAATGAGGACCTTTAAGATTAAAAGCTCAACGTTATGAAGTGAGTGAGGCACCACATTCGGTGAACAACTTACTTATTCCACACGGAGGAGAATCAAGCTTTGAATCAGGGCTGTAGCCAGATTTGAGGTTTGGGGGACAAAATATATTTTTAGGGGACAAGATTTGTTTTCATATGTTTAATAAATATGACAAAAAATTTGGGGAGGTACAAGAAAATTTGGGGAGCACAAAGATATTTAAGGGGAACTGCCCCCGAATGCCCCTCCCCCGTAGCTACGGGCTTGCTTTGAATAATAATTTGTGCGTTTAGTTCAAGCCTTTCATCTTCACAGGTATCCAAAGAGTCAAAACTAAGTCGTTCTATGAAAGCAACAGTGCAAGGGTCATAAATGGGTGGTAGCCTGTATTTATGATGCCATGGAACACTGAACCGTGTCCACGAAAAGACGGTAACTGGTTGTCTTGTTCAGTGCCCGCTGTCACTGCCTCATACTTTTCTGCCAAGTGGGTTATTTTTCCTTTCGGCGCAACTGACATTCACTCAGGTTCTCTGCGGGCATTATTCCCGGCATGAAGGATACAATTCTTCCGTTGCATTTCAACAGCTCATCAACACTCTGCAAAGTGTTGAGCCCAACCTCAACGACCTGTTATATTTTTACTCAAATCTGTCTGAAACTGCTGTCGAAGCTATTCATTAGGGATGAAATCAATACGTCAAGTTCGTCACAACTCTGGCTACGTAACGTGCACGTGTCCAGTAACTGCGAACTGACCAGGACTCGAGACAAGGCAGCTTTGATAGAATGACGCAACATGTGACCCACTCTGACGTTACTTTTACTGCAATGAGCTACATTCGTCTTTACGGGTGAATGGGTTCGCCGCTACGCATCAGCAAATGCGCGAATAACCGTCGCAATCAGCGATCCGTGAAGAGGTTCGATGAAAGGTTGCTGCTTTAAATATAAATGGAATGCTGTATTTCAGGAACATGCTGTACGACTACGTAGTACCACACTTAGGTATTTCCACACTCGTTTTTCTCTGCGAAGCACAAAATACGATTTCTATTTGGCATCAAAAGACATTTTATTCTGCATCAAAGCCATTTATTCTGCTAAACAACTGTCGAACGCGTTGCACCAACATCCCCTGCACTAACACTGCTGCAGTACAAACAACTTGTCCACTAAGGTATCGAAAGTATCCTCGCTCTTCTCTGAGCAACGCTGAGCTCGCTTTCCTTATGATGTGTTACGTCCTAAACATTGTGTTCGAAACATACCATTGTGCAATCCGAAAACTAGATACTTTTTTTTCTATTAAGGTGACAACCATTTCTAAACGTGAAAATGTGAACGCATCAAAACCTAAAACAAAAAAAATTTGATTGCTTTCACACATGCTGTTAAAGTTAAGATCATTTGAAAGAAATGGGTCAAACTGATTGCACAATGATTAAACATTTTGAAACAGTCAGAAGTTTATTCTAAAAACACCAAACTCTGTATTTGATTGAATGAATTTAATTTGTAATCAGACACAAAGTCCATAGTATAAGCACACTGTCTGCACAACGCAGATTGATAAAAATAGACAAAACAGAACGTTTTACAACGGCGTTGGAGGCAGAACCACAGGGTTACAGACACTTTCTTAAGAGTATTGTACTGAGAGTATCAACGTATAACGCGCTAACCTGCTCCCTACTTAGCCAACAGTCATTGGAGGAATAGGAAGAGCACTGAATAAACCTTGCACAGTAACTTAATCTGCACCATCTGCACTGCGCAGTGTGACTACAATTCCTAATTGCATCCTAAACACCAGTGAAAATTGGAATCTTCGACAAAAGCTGGAACGAAAACGAATCCATCGAACCTTTTGCAGCGAACTTAACCCGGCCACTGGTTTTTCTTTCTGCAGTTTTACCGTTCGAAAGGTGATTTGATGCTGTGACTGAGAAGTTACACGAAAACCTACGTGCGACACTGCCCAAAACTTCATCAGTTGTTTGAAGACAAACATTTATGCACTGCTGTTTCGAAGATTACGTCTTGGCGTTGAACAAACTGCTTCAAAGAAACAGGCGAGCTTGACCACACCAAACGTTTGTGACCGGTTTCAACTCCGTTAAAAGCACTAAAACTTTGGTGATGTTCACGAAAACTCGGTTTTGACAGGAATTCAAAACTGCGGCTTTTTAAGAAAAAACTGCTTTTCACGAGCCAAGGACGACTGGCACTTTTTCTGGAGAACTTCGAAACATCGCGAATTTGCTGCGGAGTTTGCTTTTCTACCACAAAGCGCAGAAAACAAATTAAGATCTCGTGTTGCTCCTGCAGTAACGCCTGAATTGCCTGCGCTCGCAGCGATGCCTCTTTGCGATTTGCTTTCGTGCAACGCTGCTCAACGTTTTTGCACGTCACAGTGTTGTTAGTTGCATCTCTCGGAACAAATGCACATCAAAACTTCTGGTCATTCCTTCTGGGCGTTTCCTTGAGCGACCCACACGTTGTGCGNTCAGGGCAAGTACGACGAGAACCACAGCGTGAACAGTTGAGCAAAANTTTGCGCCTTGCAAGTTTTATTATCGNGTATGGACTCACGNCAAGGGGNTAAGCAAGGAATCGATCAGCAAATTTTTAATAGGAAATCGATTTCACGTATAATTACGCATCCTCAGTCCTTGCTCAAATAAAATCTATTCAAAGAAATTTTATCATCGATGCAGGTTTTTTGACGCGGCGTTTGTGAGTGTTGTAGAAGTGACGTTACCACAAAGAACATGGCCGGAATGTGCAAAGTGCTTCATCGTCGTAGCCGGGAACATCACGTCTTCGTGCTTTACATCAGCGTAAACATGTTTGCAATTCCGTCTTTATCACCGCAAAACAGTCACTAGTGCAGGAATTACGGTATATAGATTGACTTGTCAAAGAGAAACTGATGTCAAACTTCACAAGGTTATAAGCTTATAAATTTAGTTATCCAGAACGCATGGGCCGCGCCCGTAACATTTTGTCAAACTGCGGCCAGCTCCTGGCATCATGATTGGGTTCCTGGCAGCATTGTGGAGAAATCTTAACAGGTCAATGACTCAAAGCACATAAATGTGGAAGGTTATGAAAAAGATGTTAGGAGGGCGACCTAGCCTCGGTAAAGACACGTGTGACTGGATCACGTGGGATTGACCGTGCTTGGCGAGTCGACCCATGACATCACGACACACGAGCATAAATCAAACAGCACCGACCCTGCCAAAACAAACATTACACAGGTGGCCCTAATCGCAGTTTGTTGCTGTATATTAACCTCTGCCCCTTGCAAGGTGCAAGGAAGTGACTGTCGTACGCAGCTTATCTTAAGATCACCTAATTTTTACTTCAGACGAAGGCATGCGTTGCAGCACTTGAATTGCGGTGGAAGCTCCCAACGGCGACGTCATCGCAACGTACGATCGCGTTTCATTCAAGGGACGTTTGAAGCAGTGACGTCATTAGGGGTCAGCGCAAATGGCGATATTAGAGACACCACATTCTGCATCAAAAGATCCAACCGAATAACAGCGAGCGCCAATGATCAGGCAGATTCGAGGCAGTGTGGTGGCTTTGAAAACAATGACAGCTCGTTTGTCATCCTCGTCTAGCTGAGCGTTTCAAATCTGCCAACACCCACCTTCTATCTGAAATGACCTCCCAGCTAGACTAACAACAAGGATTCAATGCCGGAAGTTTTTGACCCGAACATCAATCACTCCCGATTTCCTTTTGCTACATCGAAAACCGTGCCACCAGCGCTTTCATTCCTTGGCCGGAGGAAGGTGAATTTAGAAACTTCCCTTCGAACCGTGCAACACCCGTCAAACTCCCTTCTGCTAGTGACTCTGTCTCAATGTGTTGCATATGGGGGGACGGCAGACTTTGTACATTAGAAAAACTGTCTGCCGACAGTTCATGTAAGGCCAGTAATATCGATGACCTCAGCAGCATAGCCAGCCCTAAATTTTGGGGTCGCAAATAGTTTGACTTGCGAGCAACAGTATTGTGTTTGGGACACTGCATCTCAAAGCACAAAATGACAAGATATGCTTGAAATTAGGGGAGGGGCCATAGCCCCATTGCCCCCCACTGGTTACGCCTATGATGGCCTGTCTAGCAAAAGAATGGCCTGCCATGATGCAAAAGAAGTCATAAGATGGAGAAATCCCTTTTTTGCTAAATATTAATCTGAATCCCCGAACAAAGTTACCACTTTTCGTATCATGAAGAATACTTTTCATGTTTTGGTTTTGTCATAAGAAAGATCATTTTATACGGCCGCTGCATTAATTTGCTTGAAGACTACTGATACAGAAGAATATGGTATTTTCCAAATGTTGGCACCGCACCAGGTGATTATCCATTGAAACACAAAAGAATTATCATAAAACCTGAAAATACTGCTGCGCACCAACTCATCGGTTATGCATTGAAACTCAAAAAGGCTAAATGCACTTCTGTTTTGATCCTCCGGCAATTTTGTTTGGTCTATATGGCAATATAGAAGAGGAATTGCGAGTTGATGGAACAAAAGCATCTCTTTCAATGCTTCCTACACCAATGCTTTCTACTCCCATTTTATGGATTGTTTTGCGGTCAGTAAAATGACAAATGATGTATTGCTGGAATCTACCTGTGAATGGAGTCGTGTGAAAGACGATGAATTGCCTATTTGACTTAAGGTTTTGAATAATGCCAATATTTTCGCCGGTTTTGCATTGCCTACGCCCTACAAGATACTTCTCTTTTTATAGTTCTTGCTTTTTGATGGATGAGATCTTGCACTACCTCAGCTTGTCTTTCTCAACAAATTTATGTCATACATGCATCGTAACCGCACGTTCAATTGTTTGTAATTCGCCAAAGTTTTGATGACAATATTTTTAGCTCCAAAACTTTCGGAGGGATTAAAAATGTTCAAAATACTGGGGGAATTTTTTCCTAATATCCCAAAATAATTGGATTTGGATGCAGCAATACGTCAGCAATACGTCTAACCAACGCATGTTCTTTTTTATTTTCTCACATTTGACAGTGTTGATGACGTGTGTGGCAGAGGGGGGGGGGCTAAAAGCTTGACCGTGATATTTTGCCTTTTCAAGTCGTTTTATTCCATAATAATCACTAGCGAGGATTTTTAAAATATCCAGTTTCAAGTGCAGAGGATTCTTTCAAACATGCTCTTCATTAGCTCTATATGAGATCAAATCTTGACAACATCAGTTTCCTGTCAAGGAATGCTAAGCATAGCCGCCAACTTTTACATCCACTGTCAACGCCATTACATCTGCATAAAAGTTCATTTGTTTTTCACGTTGTCCGGACGACAGTGATCACCCAGACAATTCATTCTTAGACATACCCTGCTGTTTGTTGTACATTTCGTACCGCTTTGGCTACAGTCCCTTCACACTTTTAAGCTTTTTTCTGAAGCTTTTCGAAAGCGGATATTGTTCTTATTGTTCTTGTAACATAATCGCATCTGCACAGTGCTCTCGAATATCTACTTGGGACCACGTGCCACGCCTACGCACAGCAACTAGGTCACTGGCTCTTCGCACAAAGTAAGGTCCAAAACGATTCAACCCAAGCATTAAAATCTTGATTTTTTCCTTCGTAGTTTATGAAAATTTTTCTGCATCGTCTGGTACCAAAACATGAGCATGTTACAGGGTTCCCACACATTTTTAAAAACCATTTTCCACACTTCATCAATACCTTTTCAATACTAAATTAAAAGACTTTAATACCATCATTTAGCTTCAACTTTCGAACATTTTACTCATGGACCACAATGTAGAAAACATCTGCAGAACTGCCACCAGTGGTGAAGAATAAAATTTGAATAAACAAATGGTTGAATTTAGAATTTCCATACTTTTTCAATACTTTATGTACATTTTGGCCAAATTCAATACTTTTTCAAGGTCTTGAAAACCACTTTCACAATTCAATACATTTTCAATACTTTCAATACCGCATGGAAACCCTGGCTCATCTTTTCTGGGTTCAATCGAAATATGAGCGGAGTGATGGCTAAGATTAGCAAAGCAATCTGAGCCAGCCATGCGAGATGCATAATGCATATTTCGCGGTCGTCTCGTACACACCGTACAATTTCCTCCTACGTCCGCCAACGATATAGCCGACTGCCTCTGAACAATTAACGCAATAAACTGCTTGCAAAACGGAAGAACGGAGAATGCTTGGAGCGGCATGCTGCCGAAAAATGCAGACTATTGCAGGCGGCAGCACACTCCAGCACAGCACTATCGTCTTACGTAAATGAGAACCTCTATTGCCCCACTTTTCAACGCAAAACCTTTTGACAAACTAACTTATGCAAAAGAAGCAAAATAAGTTTGCTTCATGCTGACCACCGACATTTTGTGATCTAGTTGGGTGTTAGAGGCGTGACTTACATTCAAATATCCACCAAAACTTTCTTCGTTGCAAAGACGTTTGTAAATTCAAAATGTCTGTGTTTACAGACTGCATTGAAAGCACCATTTGCATTTCCCAGTTTTTACAGATCAAGTAAACCCAACATTTCCAAATTAAATGATGCACAGTTGCTTTCTTCACGCGCTTTTGAAAGTTGTGTAATGTAAGCAGGTACGAGACATTGAAATCCATCCTTATCCCCAGCAAGGTTCATGTTCTTGACAGAAACCAAATACTATTTACAAACAAGGTTAAAACGGCGCATTTCAAAAGTAGTTTAAAAGATCAAGAACAAAACAGAATCCGGTGAAATGAAAACATTACGGAACAAAACTTAATCCAATCGTTAATTATGGTAAAGATCACAATTACACGATATCTTTTCAAACCTACGAGCGGGGGTTCACGTTAGGAGTTGAATGACACAAATTTCGAACATGGAACAAACCAAGCCCGTCGGACAGGAGGCTGATGCGGTTTGTTTGACTGAAAACACAGCGGAAGGCTACTGAGACTGACTGGTATCACAGATTGCAGCAATTGCGTCAATTCCTCTCCTCGCGTGACTCCCTTTCTTTCAAACGCAAACAAATTAAAAATCGAGTCATAACTCGTAATCTTTACTTCCTCACGATTGCTGTACACGTGAATAAAAGAAAGAAAACATGCAGTCTATTCATAAACAACAAAACAACCTTCTGATCTTCAAGTTTGTGTCTTGCGTAGAAGACAAACAGTTGACCTCAGCAACTGTAGCTAATTCTTGTTTGCTGCTTGGTGACGCTTGTTGTACGTGGCGACTGTCAGACGTCGTGAAATCAATGTCGCGTGTCAATGCCACAAAACGCCACCACACTGAACGGTAAAGAACAAAAGGAGCACCGCTCACAAGGTTTGGTAGCTGATAGTATTACAGCCGGCGAACCGTTGAAGCACAACCTTCGGTTGCTGTGACGTGCGGCCAGTCTGGCGGTTTCAAACCTCGCGTCCACGGAAGTGTTCATCAAATATGTAAGAAACGTTATGCTGCCCGCCATCGGTTACCCTGGGCAATGCAAACATTAGCACAAATGTTTTACATTTGGACGTGAGCTCGTTTCGGGATGGATGGCAGCTAGCCATTGGTAGCCTAGCAGTGGATTTTAAATGTCTTGACCTCATGAGCTCAATGCAAATTGAAAGAAGTCCAATACGCAAAATAGTTTCAATTAAAAGCTTTAGGTTTGCTACAAGCTTTCGAGGAGTCAACTGACTGGGCTCATTTTGCGATGATTCAAACCTGCACATATCAGTATTCAAGTGACTAAACTAGTCTTCGCAATGACCAAACAAGCGAATCAAACAAGCAATTTTTTATGGGAAATCGATTTCGCGCAACACTGCGCATCCTCAGCCCTGAAAGCTCATTCAAATTATTTGCAAAACGCAAGCAACAATTCAAATCAGAGGCATGATAGATTTGTGTCTCGTATGCTACAAGATACGACAAAACGGCCGCGCAATTCTTTTCATGTTTACTTTTAGGTTTATTTGTTAATTAGTTCGATATTCATTGAGTTCATTTCCGGCACCTGAACGTAGGAACGGTCCCGAAGCTTTTCATCTGCCGCACAACCACTCGTTCGGATGCAAATGTTTATTTCGGTGTTATCGGAGGGAGACACACAAGCATGGTTCTTGCAATTGCTTTTTGTGACAAAGGAAATGCAATACACCAAACAAAGTTTGGCTTTTTTCTGGCATTTTTTAGCACAGTTTCGCTTTTTATTGAAATTTCATCTATGGCTGAACATGACCCGAGACTTATTTCGACGTTATTCGCAACGAAGGCATTGAACTACAGATGCGCATGATGATTTATATTGTCAGGTGGTTGCACGCGGCATTCTGACGCATTCAATTTTAAAACGATTTTTCAAATTGGGACGATAAAAATTATATTTACGAATTTCAAAAATAAAAACTTTGGTGAACAAGCAATAGAGAATTCACGTACACGTCAGATACGAAGCACAGGCTCTTAAGAGACTTGAATCTTTACGACCACATTGAGATTGACCACTTATGTCCAACCCGCGGCCCTTTGGCCGCATGTGGCCCAGTCGAAGGTTTTGTGCGACCCACTTTAGGTTTTCGCTGCAGTAAAAGTATCCTGCACACTGACAACCTGTCCTTATTTTGACAATCTTAATTTGACATTTTTAATGCAGGGGGTCTTCAGTCCCACGTTATCACGTCTGTTAACAGTGCGGTTAGGATTTGAACGCTTTCAGTACATTAGCTTGAGCTAAATTTATTTTGTTAAGATCAAAGTAAGTCATTCAGTGTGCGGCCCTCATTAATATGTCATTCAATGTGCTGCCCTGGTTAAGAGAGAAACATAATTTTTGGCTCAGTAAGCCACGTTGGGATATTAACTGGGTCCCAACAGCCATTCGGGTTGGACATAGCTGGACTAGACCAAGTGCTGACACTGAGCACCTTTTTTACCTTCACAGGTAATGTTTTGTAAAAAAGTATGAAGTTGATGTCTAAATTCTCACGGAGGTACAGAGATCAAAACAAATAGGAAACTCAAGCAGCACATCAATAACCACTCGAAAGCTGAACACTATAGTATTAAAGCAAATTCGCTTTCAGCGAATACCAGCGTTCCGACTTGATGTTAACTTTAGCAACTGAGTAAATCCGATAATCAAAACAAACACTGATGTTTCTGTCTCGCGGCCAGTCAAGCCTGCAAGTTTAGTCTCGATCTTATTCGAATAACCACCAGCATTCAATGTTGAACAACAAAGCAGTGTTTGAGAAGTTCCAAGAGGCGCTGGTTGAAAGACAGCGGTGTAATCATGAGCAACTAAACTTCACCCCTGCCATTGCACGACTATTTGAGCACTGTGAGCAAGCTTCAGTGAGAGTTCATCTGCATTGTCAACAAAAAACACTGCATCCACTGCTATTACTGTCCTTTTCTCGACTAACGATTTATTGGAGCTTATCTTCACGAAGGCTCACCGCATGTGAGCGAGCAGCATGTGGTAGAATAATACAAATAACCTTCCGATAATTACACAGCGGATAATTTGACCGGGACGGGATGTGGCGTCACAAAGGCGCTGGCGCCATTATCGCGTAGGATTAACCAACTACCTGCTAGGAAATGACAAGCGTTTGGAACGGTGCATGGTCCTGAAAAGCGCATTAGTACCGCTGGTATGAAACCAACGCTGTTGATGATGAAATTGAAATATTTTCATCAATACTGGAAAATATACTGATATTGGAAATGAGAATCAAGCATTAAATGCACCATGTGCTTACAAATCAGCCCCAGAACATCATACCTTTGAAAAGCATTCGTAGCATATACCGTGGCACTTCAGCTTACAATAAAAAGCTTGTGATGGCAGTTGTCTCAGTTTGGCCAAAACTTGATCAAGCTGTTTCTACCAGTCAATCAGAACAGCAAGAAGCTGCCGGTGTTACTTCAGGATTTAACCTGAACCTTCTGTAACACGAACAAAGCCACGCGATGTCATGTCCCATCATCGCTACAAGCGAATTTTTTCTACTACACTAACCAATGCTTAAAATCTATCGTTCAACAAACGAAGAAGAGGTGGTTTCTTCTTTTTTCTGGCAGCAATGTCACTGGATGTCATTAAAAGCAGCAAAAGTGAAGAAAAGGGGAAACAAACGTTTAACAAACAAAAAGCTCACAAACGCCCAGTGCAGTGGCGTCCAAAGCGCAGCTCGAGAGCACTATTCAAACGACCTACAGCTTTGTTATTGAGATTGTGTTGTATACATCCCGTCAAAGCCTGGATTACGCTTCTGTGAAGGAGCGACGGTGGTTTCTTGCTACTTAACATTTCCTGTTGTGGTTTGAAGTGCTGAGAACGGATATGAGTTCGCAAAGCGTCTTAAAGGAGATTTCTGCTTCAAAACAAGCCCGTAACTGGGGGAGGGGACAGGGGTGATTCGCCGCCCATGGAAAAATGTGTTGGACATAGTTTAAAAAATTTGGGTCCCTCTCAGAAAACTCTTCGCACCCCCTTTATGTCCCAAGCCGCCAAGCTGGTTACGAGTCTGCTTCAAACCCTGGCAGTGTATTGTGTATTTGCCTACAAGTTTTGCGGTTGAAAAATGTCGGAAGGGCTGCTGGCCAGCGGACGGCATTCATTCACTTTAATGGCTGTTTCTCCTCTAGCGAGGGTCGCGGGAAAAGCAGCCTTAGAAAGATTCGAAATACATCACAGTTTCAGCATCAAGACACCACAAGGGTAGCGGAGCCGAATCTGATCGCAAATTGTTTTTCTACGAAATCGATTTCGCTTCAGTTTTTCTCAATCGCTGATAGTTCTCCTGACTCCACACCAAGGCGGTAACAAGTCCGCGGGCGCCATCGCGTGACATAATTCGCCTTCAACCTGCAGATTTCCTGCAAGCTCTAACTTGCAAAGCTATGCATTGGTATGCGTAGGTTATAGGTAGTAAAAAGCATCAACACGCAACGGACGTGGTAGCAAGTCGCAAGACTTCCACACATTGTAGCATGTAGGATACCATTCCCTGTATTTGAGACAGTGAAGACATATAACCTTATAAGAACTATGATATTTCAGCAAGTAGTGCCATTTTTATGTAAGATCAATTTTTACGGAAATTACTAACATGTACTTTTTACCCTTCTCCGCGTAGTTGTAATCTATTGCTGATTTAGCGACTTGGAGTCCAGTGGAATGCAATTCCTTTAACAAACAACAACCCTCTCATTACATGTCATCCTCAGTTGATTAATTTCAAGCTTATGCGCAAAATCACAACATCGTTTCAGGCAACAGATTTTTGCTGCAATTTTTTCGGAAATATCGAAAAAGGCTATGTGGAAAGGTCATCAATTTCTGGCGTGCACTTACATCTAAACCTCAGATAAAGTAAAAGCTGACGTTCTACCAATTTTCAATAAAATACGATGTTTTTGGAATGCAGGGACACTGGTCAATGTCCAGTCGCGAACCGTTGTTGCAGGCCTGCCCGCTGTCCGAGTTGCAGCTATCTTTAATACTCGTTGTTTCAACTCAAAATTTTTTGCAGGTTTACCTCATATTGTTTTCACCTAAGAAAGTGCACTTTGAAACAAGAGTCAGAAAGGGAGGCGTTGAGGAAACTAAAAAAAATCGGTCTTCATTTAAACACATCCACTTCGAGTAATAAACCCACAAACATTCAGGGGAGGATCCAGTGAGGGGTGATCGCCCCCCTAAAGCCTGCGAGAGTAACTTTATTCACCATGCTTTTGCACAATTCGGAAAACAGCATTCGCGATACAAGGCCATTTTGCCGTCCATTTTTTTATCACAGCAGTGTTGTGAAGTATACTCCATCTCTCTTGCAGTAGTGAACCCGTAATGATAATAGACTAACTAATTTTACTGAAATCGCCCCCCTAAACCTACCGGCTGGATCTGCCCCTGGAAGCATTAAACATTTTGAACGAATGACACTCAAAGACTCTGTTCTCTTCTTTGCACATGCAGTGCGTCATCATAGTAAAGCCTTTTTGAAATCTAAACCTCGAAATCTATTGACAAGCCAAATGATCACGTCATTGCTTTTCATTTTACATCAAGTAGTTCTCCAAGAGGTCTTCCACTCCGTTACGCTACTCATTGCCATGCGATCGCCCCGAAGTATTGCGATTCTCGACATGGGATGTTTCCATCACATAAGCCAGTGTTTTTTTAAGGTTTTTGAAAGGGTGTCGTTGTGGAGCTTTAGGGTGTCAACACCATTTTCCCTTCTATGTCTGAAACTTTTAACTCATTTTTACAAAAACGCAAATGTCCGTCCAAATATGCTTAATTATTTGAATACGACATTCACTTTTGCCAAACAACTGAAGACAATTTCATAAATAGAATGGTTCAATGTAGGTCTGCGCATTCATTCATTTTCTCATTTTCGTGCCCGCTTTGCCTCTAGGGCAGGGGTCACCAACGTGGTGGCCGCGGGCACCACTTCGGCCGCAAGGACCATGTAAGTCGCCCGCGGGCCTGTTCTAAAATGATCAATGTCTTCACATTAACGAATATCAATACCAAAATAACTAATGGTAAATTGAGCTTAATTTGTATTTCAGAGGTTTGCATCAAACTAGTTGCCCTTCGNNTTAATCGGTACACAAGAAGTAGCTCGCAGTTTCAAAAAGGTCGGTGACCCCTGGTGACCCCTGCTCTGGGGAGAGTCGCGGAGGCTGCAGCCCTAGGAGGAGGACTCAAACTACCTCGCTATCAACAGAAATCTCAGATAGTTCTGCTGGCTCCACACCAAGACGAGACCAAGCAAGGCCGGAGATGTAGTCACGCCACCTGCTCCTTGGACAAACTTTGGGTCGCTTTCCCGTGGTTGTAGACTGTAGCCTGAAGGACTTAGTTCGCCGTTCTTTCCTGGGACATTTTGGACACATGGTCGAAGCAACATAGCTGGGATCTATCGATTCTCGATTCGGAGAAGTGGCTCGACATGCCGGGCTTTACGGATTTCAGACCTGTGCTCTTTGTCACGAAGTGTCACACCGAGAACTCTTCGCAAATATCCCATCTCTGCCGTTTATTTTTCACCTAAGATTCATGATCATAGATGAGGATCGGAACAAAGACCGATTTAAAAACTGAAAAGTTTGCGTTGCTTGAAAACCACTGTTACGTCACCACGGAGCAATAAAGGTCACGCAGAACTGCGTTTGCTTCACCAATCCGTGTATCAACCCCTTTGTTCTGACTTTCATCACTCGTGAATACCATCCCAAGGTACTTGAACGTCTCCACCTGCTGCAGTGTATTTGTGCTCACTTGCAGGAAACACTGCCTTGGGCGAGTACATAACACCTCAATCTTTTCAGAGCTGATTTTCGTTCCTTCCTGGTCGCACGCAGCATAAAACCGATGTTGAGTAGCAATAGAGATCACGCGCCGCGATCACTCTACTGCTATTAGGGTGCGTTGTTCTTATATACTTTCCAGAGATCCTTATC
>JGI24021J15306_10004973_pt1 | contig 15639 bp, 8 predicted proteins | sample Ectturendosymbi1_FD_15306 | JGI IMG/M metagenome (IMG submission 15306)
ACCACTGCTTCCACCAATCACAGTGCGCCATGATGAGAGTGCCGTACGGCTAGCCCCAGAAGCTAGCCATACGGTGCCGTACGGCTAGACACTTCCTATATATATATACGTGGCGCGAACAAGCAATAATAGAGTGATTGCGGCACATGATCTCTATTGTTGCTTGCTGCCACAGTGTGAAGCTTTGCGCACATGCAGCTCGGGCTTTCCGATCACAACAAAATGGTGCTGTGACCAGGATGTGAAGGTCGTGCTGAGTTCAGCCTTCACACAAAGAACGTGCGATTGGTGCGGTTCGTTGTAAAAACGAGGGGATGTTGTTGCAACCTCTTCGGTGGCGTTGCGTTGAATGTGTGATTCACCATGAACAGGATGTGCGTGAAGAACAACAATATATATACGTTGCGCGAACAAGCAACAATAGAGTGATTGCGGTGCATGAACTCTATTGTTGCTTGCTGCCATAGTGCGAAGCTTTGCGCACATGCCGCTCAGGATTTCCGATCGCAACAGTACTATTGTGCCTGCCACTGCTTATATGCATAGCTCATTAGCTGTTGCTTTCGGAATGTTCATGTTTCCAAGTTTTGTTGTCTCCTTTTTTGCAGTGCAATTTGTTGGTTACCTTGACAGAATGCATTCTTTATGCAAAGCATATCCAATATACCTATACCGTATAATTTTTCAGGCCATAAGGTGCAGCATCAAAAATTGAATTCTACCTGAACCTGTTGTTTTTTGATGCATTAGGCAGGGGATGATAAGGCGCATTAAATGAAGCAAAGCTTAGATATGTCAAACTATATTCAACTCGTTCACAATAAGTCCTGTGTGCTGGAGTCACCACTGGAAGCTTAATCTGATATTACATATGAGAGTGTTTAATCTATTACACATGCCTAATCAGCTAAACACAAATAGAATAAAAGTTGTGGCATGTTTGATTCAGTGTGCGCTGATGTAATCAGGAGCCTCACAGAGTAATACGATCTGTTGTATGTGCTAGCTATTCCTGAAACCATATATGCTGCTCATTGCAATTGTTGTTGGTTTATTATGTAACACGTTGGTCTGTTATCGTAACTAGCAATTAAATCAGGGTGACTGTGGGGGACCTACAGGCCGAATGCGGCCTATATGAACACTTAATATGGCCTGCATCAGAATTTTCATTACCTTGGGCAGAACACAACATCACGTCAAAACGGAAACTCCAAGACAAGCAGACATACATTGTAGACAGTCAGCCAAGAGAAGTATCTCTCACTCCTTGGCATAGTTTACTCTCCTTATTTTCCTAGGAAGATAAAGGTTGAATTTAAAGATAAATTCATTAATTTTGCAGCCTGCCAGAGATATCCCACAATTCATGTGGCCCATTATAGCAAATAGGTTCCCCATCCATGAATCAAACAAATAGCCCCCATCTATGAATCAAATAAATAGCATTGTTTAAACACATACAATTGGATCTAGATGAGAAGGCACAACCAGATCATACATTAGGCACGCACCGCATTATAAGACGCACTTTCGATTTTTGAAAACATTAAAGGATTTTAAGTGCGCCTGATGGTGTGAAAAATATGGCTTTCTACAGCCACACATCAACTCATTCCATTGGAAAACTTCATGGCCAACACATTAGGTGACCCTAGGGAGCGACAGTGGCTCCACCAGCATTTGTCCCTGGCTGTGGTCAGAATGAACGCTGCTAGCGTATTGGCCTGTGTGCAAGTTTGATGTGATTTTGGCTATCCTCAGTGTATTAACCAGTGTTGCTGCCAGCCACTTAGTCTCTTCAATCAATAGCTATTGCTTTCCAGCTGTTTACGTTTTCTATAAGCTTTGTTGTCATGTGTATGTTTTGTGCTAGGTACGTACCCTTTGCAGTATTGTTTTGCTTCCCTTTTTAGCTATATATCCTGACTACTGCATGGCCTATGATGAAAACACAGCTTGGGACATATCTCACTCCATTTGAAACTCCTGAGGTCTTACCAAAAAGAATTTTTATTAAAATGTTGTTAGAAATAGTCTAAAAATGTTTGCCTGGTAATTGGCTGCATAATGTAGAAAATGTCTTGTTTGGAAGCAGTTAAGAACTGGCTACAGATACGCAAAGTGAACTCCCTATGTAGCCAACTATAACTACTGCATACAAGGTCAACTGCTAGGTGGCTGTCTATAGCTATGCAAGCCAAGCTGAGCAGTTACGTAACTGATCATGATTCAGGCCATGACTCACAGGCACAGTTAAACGTTACTTGCTTCTAAGGATAAGTATTTCATGGTTTCAGTGCTCTTGAAGTTGGATGATGTAGAAATGTAAGTTTTCATTTAAAAAGCAATAAATTCAACTCCAATGGACAAAATAAATGTGATAGTTGGGAGCATTACTAGGGTAGTTCAATCGATGAAAGTGTGTTGAATAACCTAGATAACCTTAACCCCTGAAGTTAAACCTAACCTAAAACCCAAAAAATTGAAACCCAAAACCTTATACCTAAAAACCTAAGACTGTAAATCTAAAACCCTGAACCTAAAAACCTTTAAAACGTAAAATTCTAACCTTAACAATGTAACATCAAAACTGCAACCTTAGCACAGTGTAGAAATCACCTGCTGAGATCATTCGATTTGTCCCTGGGTTCAAGGTTCAAAGGTTGCAGCTTGGTGTGGGACATGACAATTATGGACACCTTTACTTCATAGCATTATCTGAACAAAATCCTTGGTAAGCCTTACAGCAACAGGTGCCAAGACTGCAAAAGGCAGAAAATGTAATGACCTCATGTAATAGAAGGTGGTTTCAACATGGATTGTGTGGATTTTGGAGGCATGCAGTTGGAGTCTCTCCTGACCCCTAACTCTACGTTATGATAATCTCATTTTTTTCTAGTTTTTTATTTTTTTTGTGTTTTTGATAAGTTTCATATTTCAGCCTTTTTATATTTTCGAGCTTCTGCAGCCAGTGTTAGTGTGCGTAGGCATGTCATGTTCTAATCTGATAAACNAAAATTCACNCCACTNGTGCTGACTGATTTGTGCGGGCCACAATTTTGTGATTGGCACNTGTAATGTCATGACAACTACGGAAAAATAGATAGGTGCAAGTTTTAATCATCACAGAATTATGAAAGCAAAAACAAATAGACTGAAGATTCTTCACAAGCTTGCCGCCAGGCTGAAGTTTTTTTGTTCACCTCATGTTTATTTTTACCAGTGAACCAGGTACCTTACAAGTAAGACCACTGGAAGGGTGTATGTAGAAAGTTCACTTCCCATTTTTTGAGCAATCATGCAAAAAAGCTTGTTGATATGACTGGTGACCCTAGGCCCAGAGATCAACAGTGGTTGCATCAGCGCTCGTCTTTGGTGGTGGACAGAGATAATGCTGCCAATGTTTTGGCCTGCATGTGAGAATAATTCGACTGGTCACTCCTACCCCAGCAGTTATCCCTGCCTGCTAACCAGTATTATTGCCTGTTACTTCCTATTTTGCCTAATGTAAAGTGGATATTGTTTTCTGATTACTAGTTGTTTTGCCTAAAGTTTCAAGTGAAGTGGAACATATCACAATGCTGTAGCATTATCAATTATAGGCTATGCGATAGTCATGGTATTTATCCGATGATCACAGTAACATTGCACAAGCGGACAACAAAACTTATAGAAAGCATGAACATTCAGGAGGTAATACTTATGCATTGAAACAAAAGCAAGTGGCAGACACTAATAGTTGTCAGTATACTGGGAACAACTAAAGTTAGGTTGTAATCTAATGAGATTATAAAGTATAGAACAATGAACAACCTGTCCACAGCACTGCTTGTTATGGCTACTGCCGATAATGAAATTACTGCTGTTGGATAAGTCTACTTTGGTAGTGTCTAAATGACCATATCCGGTTTTCGCCTTGGAAAGACTAAAAAACAAAACAAGTGAAATTGTTTACATTTGAGAAATATGTGACCACTTCTTGTATGTTAGTTACTTTTCAGAGTAAAGGATCAGACTGACTATTAATTTTTGTAACCCTAAACCTTAACCCCAAACCTCAACACTAAACCGTTTAAAGCTAACCCTAACCTTAAACACTGATCTTAAACTGTAACCATAAACCTAAACACTAACCCTAATCCAAAACCCTAAATCTAAACCTGTGTCTGCTTTTCAAAAGTTTTGAAGAATATACAGTAATGGCGGTTCCAAAACTTTTAACATAAAATCTTCTGTGAGAACATCAAAAGTGTCTTGTGCACTTCAAAAAAAAACATTACAACCAAGGTGTGAATTAGTAAATCGAACCGGCAACCCTCTGTACAGTAGCACTAGTCACTTACCACTTGACCATGTCGATGGTGGTGTGAACGTCTCCAGTTTTATATCTGTCACAAAACCGGATGTGAGGTATTTTTTTAGTATTTCCAAAGGGAAAATAAGATACAGTCATTTACTTTAGACACTATCATCCAATTTTACTTTCAACAGGTTTTTGATTCAAATGTACGAATTACATATGTGTGATACCCACGACACAAATTCATTAAACTTGTGGTTTACAACTTTATTAGCTTTTTCCTTAGAGTTCAGTTAAAAATGAACTAGGCTTGTTTGACTCTGTTTACTGCTGTGGCTTGTTTTGCTAAAGTCACAGGCCTAAGTTTAGTATGACCACTCCAAAACCAAATGAAAGCAATAAAAAAGTTTTCTGGAAAAAGTCAACTTCAAAGCTTCCTGGAAGGTAAGAATTGCTCAAATTTAGTTTTGGCAAGGATATTCTTATTATAAATATGGAAAGTAAACTTTGGGGAAATTTTTCTGAGGGTGTTTTGTAGACTAAATTTTTGCTGTCACTCTGTAATAATTCGTTCTGTTAAGCAGAAAAACTGTTGACTTCATTTGGCAGACCAGTCTTTTAATGGGAAAACTTTCTAAACTTGTACATTGTCCCTGTGATATGTCATTAACTTTTTAATCCCACCTTTTATGAGAGAGAAAATTATCTTTGTAGATCTNAAAATTNGTTCTCAGTTACACAAGTGGTACTTTATTTGAANGTGTGGCCAAATAACATGTCAGTTAANTCTCTTGGTTCTTGGTCTGTCTTTGCNTGTTTTAATTTTGANGTAACCAGCAGACTATTGAAATTAATANCTTTCATAGCTATGTTCATTACATGAGGAAAACATTATATGTGTGCTTTTCATACNTGCCAGAAAAGCTGTTCATCAGTTTTTAGGAGTTAGCAAAGCTTGNTGCCACACTCTTTATCCTATAAAAGGTGAACATTAGTTCTCATAGAAATGTTTTTTCAGTTAATATTCAACTGTTATCATGACAATTTTTTGATCATTACGAAAAGACTTATAAACCTAAGTGATGTTCAGAACATAGCAAAAAATGTGCTTACATGCTCTCATTTTGTAACAGTCATAAATTTAAAACTGCTGCGTGCAACATACTTTTTCAATTAACTAGGTGTCACCTAACTTCAACTGCCCCATTGCTTCTATGCTCACTTAACACTAGAATTACTGCGGTGTCATTATCGACACTTACAAAATTTGCAAGCACTTTTAAATAAGCATCAACCGATATGGCTTGTTTGGGGCCGATACTGATATATCAACCATTCATGGACCGATACCGATAACCGGTATTTTTAAAATTTTTAAATCTTGTTTTTTGCTTCACTGTCAAAAATATTTGTGCGATTTTTAATTAATCTGTTTAATGATGATGCTTTTGTTTTGGTTGCGACAGCTGACATGTGCTCCATGGTTCATCTTGTCTGCTTTTTTTTATGAAAACGCACCTGCTAGCATTGCTGCAGGATAACTGTCTTGACTTGGTTTGCTGTGCTTCCACAAGTTGTCTGCATGTATGAGAAATATAACAGCATTTTGTCAGAGAAATATAACAGCATTTTGTCAACACCTACTGAGGCCAATAAAATCAGCCATTTTGACCAATACTGATATATCAGTAAAACCCAAATATTGACCGATATATTGTATGTCTCAACTTCTAAAGTCTTTGCAGTGCTTTGATTTTGATGGCCTAATTTTACAAAAATTTATTTTTCATGTTGTTGTCAGGATACATTTGATTTTTACCTTTTGCACAAAACAAACATACGTCCCATATGTTTACCATCTTTAGCCGTGGTGTTGATTTCTACACACTTCTTTATCTCCATTGCAACTTCACTCATGGAATCTTCTGGTGGTAACACGTAACCTGCTAAGATAATGCTGCGACAATCAATGAGCAAAAGAGATCACACTTATAAGTGCTTTGACTGTCGTTTCAGTGATGTACCACCCATAACAAAGCAACTGAACCACTTCTTTCATGCACTTGGAAAATGTTTGGTTTTACAAAAATATCTCACTGTGCTGTTCATTTCAATCAAGCACTTTGCTGGGGCTATGCAAGCAAGAAAATTAGTATTGCATGAAAGCCAGGCATTTGACAGAGACACATATTCAACATCTTTTCTTGAGTGATTCTTTTAGCAATAGTTCTCTATCTGGTAGTGTTGAGAGCAACGCTGAAGCTGTAGGTTGTCCAGTAGCTGTACATGGTTTCGACAACAGCGAAGAACATATAGTAGTTGATAAAGGTTCAGATATATGTTCTGCAATCGTAGCTGAGAATGGAACTACAGTGGTCTTCATTTATCACTGGTCACTGTGGACGTGCACCACAGTCTCATATTTTCAAAGCAACAGCAGAAATGAAAATCATTGTGAGAAACTAAGCTTCTCATTCTTCCTACACGGCTTGGAGGCTGCTTATTGATGAGTCAATGCTTCACCAANCTCAGAAGTATATTGTCATTTAAGAAAAAAATGAAACCTAAGGTGGAAGCTAAGCATTAACATGCTTGAAGATTTCNTGGCATTGCAATATTCAAAACAAATTTATGGAAAAGTTCACTCTCCAGAATTCTTGTGGAATGAAACATGTTGACCAAAAATCTTCTGGAAACTATGGAAACTAAACTTCTGGAAGCTAAACCTTACAAAATGTTTAAGACGTTTTACCCAATATTGTTCATTTTCTCCCATCTAACAACAAATCAACCTGTAGACAACAAAGTGATACTAACAGAGGCACACATATTCGAAAGTTGTTTGAAAAATTTACTGCAAATTGTGCAACAAAATATATTCCTACTTACAGGTTGACAATCAATGTAAAATTGGTGCTGTTGAAAAGCCAGTACCCATTTATTGTCTGCATGCCCAAAAAATTTGGATTGAAGTTTTGGGCTTTGATTGAGGTTGAAAATAAATCCATTGTGAACATTCTGCCATATTTAGGAATACAAGATAAGATGCAAAGCAAGGAGGTCCTTTCGGTCAGCATGTGGTTGACAAGCAACCCAAAGGTGGAAATTGCACTGTGCGAAATGACTGTGATATTTTGGTTACGTGCTACAAAGATTTCGACAAGTAATGCCACTATGTGCCATTTTATTTTTATTCATGGTGGGGATCTTTCTGGTGCTGGATTGTGCAAAGTAGAAAGCCCTGTTCTCAATGAAAACAGTCAAGTGTTAGATAGGTGGTATTGCAGCCAACGAGGGTAAGCTTTTTCCTTGACCATTGTAGTGTTAAAATGCATACTGAGCTTTGTTTGTTTAGAGGCCTAATACCTCACTTTTTTGCAAGGCAACTTTTATCCCAGCCTCATTGCGTACAACTGCTGGGATTGGAACATTTGTTTCATGTGTAGATAAATGGTGAGACATGACACACACAAATATGTTATAACTTACATTTGAATGTGTTGTGAAGTGTTTGTGCCTGAGTTTCAATTTTAATACAATGTTAATTGCAGTTCACTGCAGTCTTCACCTCTACCAACCAAAGAGTCACCCCAGCATGCTCCGAAACATAAGTTGACATTTAAGGAGTTTGAAGATCACACGCAGGATGCTTGGGATGCTACAGATGATGATATTCTGGGAGCAGCACTTGCTAAACTCAAGTTAGATTCTAGTCCTGATCAGGTGTGGTGATCAAATTGTTGCTGTTTTATGGCGTTGTTTGTTCTTTGCATTGTTCTCTAGTTTTGAACTGATTTTGACTTTTTACAGGTTGGGAGCTGGTGTACGATATACTCGGACTTTGAAATAATGCATTAGCTATTATTTTGATGCCACTTTGCAACTCCATAACTCACCAGGCGATTGAGCTAGAGAGCTGTTCAAAGCCTCAAAAGATGCAACAAGTCTTCTACTTTGGATTTTTAAAAGATTTGGAAGTTTAGGATTTCATTTTTTGTGAGTGACATCATAAGTGGGGTAGGTTTAGGTATATTTGGCCCGCTTCATCTGGCCCTAGCCCCCAACCGCAAGAGCTAATTTTTGACTCAAGTGTATAGGGGAAACTAGGCTGTAATCCAAATCTTTAGAGCCTTTGATTGGCTTTCTAGCATTCCTGGTTGAAAAGTTATGGCTAAAAAATGGTATTTACTAGGGTGTTAATTATTAGGGCCTAGGGCCTGATAACCTGGGCCAAAATGCCTCAACCTACCCCACTTATGATGCCACCCACAAAAAGACCCCAAATCCAAAACTTTTCCATTCTTTTAAAATCCAAGCTCGAAGACTCGTTGCATCTTTTGAGGGTTTGAACAGCTCTCTAGCTCAATCACCTGGCGAGTTATAGAGTTGTAATGTGATGGTAAAAAAGTGGCTCATGCGGGTCTTAAAGGTAAATCCACCCAGCTCTAACAGTGTTAAGAAAACGTTTGCATTTGATGAATTACACTCAGTGACATTTTTGCGATAATGGTTTTGGCAATATTTTGTAGTGACACATGGATAGAGCTCAACTGTCAAGACTTTTTAAAGCAGAAACCAATATTTTTCATAGCTGATACCAATATTTTTGCATTTCTCAAATTACAGGTAAAGGACATAATACGTATTAAACCAACTCAGAAAAAATTGGGAATAGCATGTGTTGCGATTAGAAAGCCCGAGCGGCAAGTGCACAAAGCTTCACATTGTGGCAGCAAGCAACAATGGAGATCACATGCCATGATCACTGTTCTATTGCTTGTTTGCGCCACATATATATGGTTGTTGTTCTTCGTGCACATCCCATTTATGGTGAATGGCACAATCAACACAATGTCAACAGAGAGGTTGGAACACTTGCAACTGAATAAATGCATGGAAGTGTTGGATTTTTGCCTTTTAATAATTGCCATTTGATAGATTTTAGTTTCAATTCAGAAAGCACAGTTTTTCTGCATTGTCATCATGCAATGAACATCTTCTGTAATCATAAACAAGTGTAGTGGTTTTCATAGCAAAATTTTCAGGTGTGTATCATTGGAATTTTATTGATGTGACACATTAGCTTTGATCACCGTTATATGGACTGATTTATATTGGCATATTGATGTGTTGGTCAAGCTCTACCCTGGTGAACAGCACTGAATTGGTTTTTCCTGCAGGGTGAATGCAAACTGCAATGAATTAACTTTTGCAAAGCAAACCTTGACATCGATTTATTCTGCATTGTGAGCTAGCCTAGAGACTTTTTGAGCATTTTATTCGACAGTCACTGAGTTTTACTGAGCATATTTGTGCAACAAATAAAAATCATGATACAATGAACTCCAGCATGTGTGTTATGCACTAAGCAACCTAATAGGTTGGAGCTATTGAGCTTTGGGGCCAAGATATGTTAGAAGCAGATCTTATTCACTTAGTTTTTTTTGAGGAAATTTTAGGCACATAAGCTGCTAAGAAAAGCAATAGTGTTATATTAGTTTTGTAGATTATGACAGGTAAAAAAATGAAACCAGCACAGGGCTCTAGTACAGTAGAATACATTAGAACACATATATAATATATTCAATGATAGCTTGTTTTTTGAAGAGTTCCAATGCAAAATTGTTATCTGTACAATTTGTTTATTTTCCCCATTAATTTTAAGACAACTTTGTGTGGTTTCTTGATTGTCTGAGGTCACCGGTTTGGCACATGATTACTGCTAGGTGAAGTGACTACATCTCCTACTTTGCTTGGTCCCATCTTGTTGTGGTACCAGCAGAACTATCTGAGCTTGCTAGACTGTCATGTATTTTTAATCCTTCTAGGGCTACTACCCCATGACCTTCCCCATGAGGAAAAAGCTTTCCAAGAGGAAAAGCTAGGAAAATGAATGAATGAGTTGTTCACTTGACAATACTTTTACTATGAATTTCGTATTGGCATCTCCGTGTCCTATGTCTTACATGTTTTTAACATCAGTTTTTTGTAGACAAATGCTGAGTAATGATAAAAATAAGTGAAACACTCAACATTTGTCTCAAAAAACTCCATTTACCCATACAGCAAACTGAAGTTGATGATTTGAGATGTTGATTTTTAATGTTATTTTTTTGCTTTCTTGCCAATTTAATGCAATATAAACATTTTTTTCTGTTTAGATCAAAGCTGCTGCTCAAGCTGTCATTGATCAACACTCAAAAACAAATGAACCTTCTGTTAATTCTAAGACTGGACAGGTTAATGGAATGAAAATCCAAGTGTCTGAGTCAATAAATCCCTCTTCCTCTAGCAGTGTGAGTTCTGCTAGTGATGATAAAGGCTCAAGCATACATGCAAACTTTCAATATGTAAAGAAAGTTCCAGGAGGAGCTAGCAGAACCATGACAAAAACTGAAGAAGTGTCTGCTCTGAATTCAGTAACAACAAACACTTTTTCCAGTGATGGCACTGATAAGTATGATCCCAGTACTCATCATGTTGTAACAGAGACAAGTCCTTCTAAAATTCCCTCTCAGCCATTCTGTGGTGATAGTGAGAAATCAATGAAGAAAATGGTCCTTTCACCTCCAAGTGAGAGTTATATTTCTCTTGAATCAGCTGTATTATGTGTATATAGTTATAGTTTTGCTCAGAACCACATGGCTCAGTGCTCCCATTTGTGTTAGTATGCTTAGAGACGACTGGATGAATTACCTAGAAATAAAAATGTGTGTTTTGCTAGAAACTCAAATTAAATTTTTCAACTTCTTGAAGCAATTGCTACCAAAGTAGAAAAGTTTGGGTCTCCAAAAAAAGCAACGATGCTAAGCATTTTTCAAATGCGGTGCCCTATCATGTTTAAAAGTTAATGAAATGAAGACGGTGTTGCAATAATGGTCTTATAAGATGTTTATCTGCCACTGGTAATTTAAAGTGCTGTAGAAACCTCATATCAGATTATCATAGTCCACTGTTGGATTCCAATATTAATTTTTTGTGTAATTTGCTTTGTGTGCCATTAGTTTTCTAAGCAGTCTTTTAGTTACACAAGTATCACAAATAATTAATCAACTAATTAGGCCTACAACAATTAGCTTGACATGGTCTGATGCTTATGCACCACACTTTTAAGAATGTGCAAAGGCAAGGTTTAACCCTGAAAGTCATTGGTTGGTTAATGGTTCATTTTTGCTAATAGGAAGTTTTTGTATAAAGTATCTGTGTAGTGTGACAAGTTTGTGGTGCACCCTTGTGAGCCCTTTTGTAGTGGTGCACCCCACGCATATTTTGATGCACCCTAGGGTGCACCGTCCACACCAGTTGAAGAGCGCTGAACTGGACCATGCACGCTTATTTACCATTACTTTGCTTTTTACTCACATAAATTATTGGAATAAAAACGTAGATACCAGGTTGTACTAAAAATGCTGTTTTTTCAGCTGGTAGCTCTACAGTGCGTAACTTTCTACTGCTCTATGTTTTAGTTAGGCAACGCTGACGTTTACAAAGTTGGTGAGATAGTTTCATTTTGACATTTGTATCTATTAATTAACACCTAAACACCGACTTTATATGTCTGTTTTTAAATCAGGAGCATTAACACATTTAGTTTATTTGTCTTATTGAACTTAGGTATTGCTGGTGGTGGATGCGCTCCCAAAGCTCAGTCAATTCGAACGCCGCTAGCGAACACCAGTCTTGAAAAAGAAAATTCTCGCATTGAAAAGTTCCATCAATTAATGGAGTCTGATTCAATAGAATTAGGTTGGTTGCCTGTTTACCAGTTATTACAAGTGTGCTAGTTTACAAGGTTTTCAGAGATAATAAAGCATTTGCTGCTTGTGTGAAACAGTAGATGTAAAAGATTTCCATGTCAAGGGCTTATACGTTCTGTGATTGTGTGTGTGAGCCGGTNTGCAATATCTTACAATTACAAAGCTTTTAAATTTGAGACAGTTGTAATGTAAGTCATTCTGTTTAACTTGTGCCCATTCTTATTTGTNTTGTCATAGTTAATGACGATGATATAGCGGGAAGACCATAGTCAAATGCTAAAGAAGCCAAAACTAAACTGAGAATTTGACACATGAAAATTACTTGTAAGAGTTTCAAATAGCGTTAAGCAACTTTAACCGCAAATGTACTGTCAATTTCAAAAGTTTGTTGCGTTTGAAAGCTATATCTAGTTTTCTCGTATGTCCCAGGTGTTGAAACATCCATGTTTTGTTGTCTGCTAATATGGAACAAATAAACAACTCTTGATGTAGATGTGTCTCCTGTTGTGCCGATATTAGTTGCAATATTGATGAGTACTTGATGGTGTTAGTTACCATTTCTTGGTAGTCAATAAGAAAATCTGCATTGTCTTTTTTCAGCATGTTGCTTTGCTTACCAAGTTTTAATAGATTTTTCATTTTCAGTGATATTGTGCTAGAGCTGAGCTCTAATACCGTTCACCTTCACTTATACCCTTTAAGTACCCCTGAAGCGGTGACACAAGTAGGCTTTAAAGTCGCTTTTATCCACATTTTTGCATTGTAAACCATTCGCCTTAATTTTTTCCTTGTTTGCTGAAATCAAGCAATTTTGGTCGCAGTTTCGGAATTAGCCATCGCATGCATAAGAACAATGTCTGACAACACTTATTTTCTTAGAGAGGCACTTAGTCTTTGGTTTTGTCTCACAGGTGATTCCCAAGTCTTTGCAATTGTGGATTCACCAGATCCCCTTTACTTGCATTTGGTGCCCCCTGCTGGGAATGGGTGGTGACCTTTCTTTAGTCGTGCTGAAGATAAGACCGTTTGTTTTCCTACCCTTCATCCAAAAGCTCGTGGCGCTCCGAGTATTGTTGTTTTCCCGAAAGTAGATGGAATAAAGTTCTGCTTAAAACAGTTTTGTTTACTAAAGAGCGCTTAATAGTAAAGCTGAATTCCTAGGGGTTTTCATGTCGATGTTAGGTCCAAACGTGTTGTGAAAATCGTGTATTTCCTTTTATCACAATTTTCTGAGAAGTGCAGTGGCTGTACGACGTTCATGACACATTCTGTCAGACGGAGGCTGGACACTCTACATGCTGAACTTCGCCGTCTTTGACGGACAGCCAGTCAGCCTCTTTTGTGTGACGATTGATTGTTGGTAACGCAAGAAATTCGAGACTAGAGACTTATGGCAAGGTTAATGGCCATCACGTTTTTGTACTACATTCATTTTTCTTGCGAAAATAGACTGCTACTTTCAGGGTAGACTTTGACCGCCACTTTATGGGCTTTTTAAGTGCTAGGCTGAAGTGCTGCGCGGTTGCTGACGCGTCTATTATTTGAAGGTGACCTCAGAAAGTTGAGCTGGTCAGGTATACCTGGAAAAAGTCGAGCCGCGATTTGGAAGCTGCTTTCGGTAAGTTTGGAGGTAGTATGACGTGTTGTTTGTTTATTGTTTTAATGGCTTCACACCGACAGACAACGAAGTATAACTCACGCACACATGGCGCTAACAGGGAACACACAGATGGATGAAAGAACAAAAGTATATATATGTGATAGTAGCAAGGAGCACACGCATAGATGGCAACCAACACGGTTACTTTGAAAGAACAAGAATAGATGTAGTAACTTTTGATTGAAGTTGTTAGTACTGTGTAATGTGCTACTGCAACAAAGCTTCATAGGCTGCTTTGCTTGCAAAAACTTAATATGCGTTTGATGGCATTTCTCTGCACCACAAGATGTATTTCGTTTACGTGATTTATTAAATTTGCAACAGAGTTAAATGAAAACTAAATTGGATTTACGTAACGATTTTACGCGTAACATTGTAGGAGACAACTCCCAATTAATTTTTTGTGTGGAAGGCAACTTGCTTCGGAGAACTTTCTGCAGGCACACCTCAGTTTAATCACATGTCATTAGTTAGGAAAGTTTCCTAGTGTTATTTATTCCCACCTCAGTACCATTTGTTATAATGGTAAACTTCATAGAAATGATCAAAAAATAAATGTTCTGCCCCAAATCCAGGAACCCAAACCAAGTGCTATTTCAAACGATTTGATTCCTGTCAGCTTTTTGCTTTTGGCAAGAGCTAGTCGCTAGTTGACCTTCGAAAGAAACTGAATTCATCGAAACAAACCATGTACCGGCGATTTTAATTCGTCTCGTGTGACGCTGAGGAGCCAAATCGAGTTTAAAGAGTTTGAAAAGCTGTTTATTGTTTTGTGCGTAAAAACGCAAACGCGTTGGTCTCTACAGGGATATTTACCGACGAACAAGGATAGAAGGGAAACGGTGTTATTGCGCAAAAGGAACGAGTACTTTAATTTTGTGAAGCAATTTTATGCCTCTCGTGACCAACCACAATACCAATCCACATTTCACCAGGTTAGTATATTTTAACACGATGGTTGTGATGAAGAACGTCTGTTTTTGTTTCTTTGGTGTTGTTTTGCAAGGAATATGCTTGATGGCCGTAGTAATTGCACTCCAAAAAAATTCGCTTTCTACAAGTATGCGACAAGCATTGCGATGGCCTTCAAACGGATCAAACTAATTTGAATGTGTATTTGAAAATAAATGCAATTTCGTGGCAGCATCGTTGTAAAAAATCTAGTTTTGTACCTCTTCAATTCCCTTTAGTCCACACACCTGTATGCTTCCAAATCATAGCTGATCATGGTGTTTGTGTGCATGTTCGCTGCGTATAAAGCATCCCGCTTGAAGCGGCGTCGAATAACATCAATCCACAAGCTAAGTAATTGCCTGCACTTTACTTGGCACTGAAGTGTGCAAGCAGGCACGCTGTTAAGGTTTAGCTGTAGTTGGCTGACTTGCACCAGTCAACCTNTGAAATAAAAATGTTGTGTGGCATAAAGTTTTAAAAAATGAAAATTTTGAGATTTTTATGTGGCTAAGCTTNAAACTAATAATTGAGAGGCTGCNTATTTAGCGATCTGTATCGTCAGATTTTCGATTTCATGGAAAAACGCTATGAAACTGTTTCCAAAACGCAATTGTGTATCTGNCGTAGTGTCAAAGTACANTTGCTATTCAGGTGTACAACTCTTCGGCCATAACACAAGAAAACCAACAGCGCATTTTGTTTTTTTCAGAGTTTTTTTCCAACGTTTGCACCCAAACGTATGTTGCTTTAGAACAGGGGTCTCCAAACTTTTTTGTCCTAGGGCCACACAAGCTAATAAAAAATATGTCGAGGGCCGGACTTTTTACGTAGACCTAATGTGATTGTTTCGGATATGTTATATTCTAACAAATCGAAAAATTTTTCGTGAAAACATGTGCAGTTTTTTTCAACATTATTTTTTTCATCATTGACAAAATGGCTTCGCGGGCCGGATGAAATGACTT
>JGI24021J15306_10004974_pt1 | contig 15637 bp, 11 predicted proteins | sample Ectturendosymbi1_FD_15306 | JGI IMG/M metagenome (IMG submission 15306)
GGTAAAATGCAATTGCGGATCCATCGAATTGAAAGTGGAAAAATAGCTGCTTTTCAGGCATTAAACTCGTTTGCAGAAGAGGTACAGTAGAAACTGACATGCCCTGCATTCGTCAAATCTTTCTTGAGCGCCTTATTACATCTTTCCGAGCGGGATAGATATATCCCTTCTCACAATTACCTCAAAATATTTAACTGGATGCGAAGGCCGTTTGAGGTGTCAGAGCTACAGTTTCATTGTGAAATGGATTGCATTGCTGAACAGCTGATTGAACTGCAAAGTTGACAGCTGTCGAATCTCTGACTCAATTTTGGATGGAACGAAATCGCTTTGATCTGTATAGGCAGACAACAAACGCTGATTTACTTTTTCCAACTACGTACCGTTGTGAAGCTGTTTTTCAACACTATAACTAATTTTAAAACCAAGCACTGAAACCAACTTCAAGAAGGCGACACCAGGTGTGCGTTGACTACCACAGGCTCTTGTTTCGACAAACGTGTGAAACAAACTCAGAGACATGATTCTCACTTAAATTTGTGAATGTTGACATGCGGACGATAAACCAAAATTTTTAAAACTAGTGTATGTATTATGCTCGTAGTCTTAGTCTATCTTGAGTCCGCTAAGATTTGTACCGGTCCGAAAATAGTCCGTATCTTAAAAAAGTTGGGAAATACTGTTTTGAATTATAAACTACCCTTTTTAAAGTTCGATTGCTTTCCTGCTTTTTCAGCGACTTCATTGTCAGGAGCTTTCTATTCACACATATTGAAATTGCAATCTTGACGACTAATAAATATTTCTTCCTGCATCGTGCTTCATTCTTCTTATTATGAGTTATAAAATTGTACTTTCATGGGAACAAACCAGCTAATGAAATTCATAACGTCAATAGCGCAAGGCCAAGCGGCCTCTCGAAATATCACCACCGGTCAGAATTTTCTGTTTTGTTCACTTCACAGTTGAAAATCAAATTGATGCCAGAATAAAAACACGGCGATTCGAAGGCAGACTATCTGCAGAGAGTCCCTTATTCGAAACGTGCATTATTGGAAGAGAGCATAATTTACATGGCAAGTGTTTTTAAGGTTCTGCAAAGCTGCGATGCACGTTGGTTCTCCAGAAAGTTTTACGTCACAGATCATTCGTCAAACGCAATGTCTTCATGTCACAAAAATTTGGCTGTGTTTGGCACAAGTTCGTAGCGTTCAAAACAACACCTTAAAGACTGCGCTGCGCGGATTGGTTTGCATAATTGCATCACGTTTAAGAACAAAAGTTTAACAAACTCCGATAAAGTAATCCATATTGTGAACCTGCGTCACAAAACATCCAAAAAAGTGCATTTTTGTGACGACTGCCGTAAAATGGATCATTTCCTTTTTGGTGTAGAAAGGGCAAAGCGCTTTGTGAACGTCCATTTGCATTGCATTGTCATTTGTCAACAACCTAAAAAGAATATGCAAGATGTCGACGTTGTCTCCCCCTGGAAAAAAATCTGCGGACGCTCATGGAAAGGGAGCTTGCGGTCATCATAACGAAAATTTGCCGATCACTGCTTCACACGCAATACTGCTGAACGAAGTTTCAGCAAGTTGAACAAATCAAAACGTGTCACAGATCAACTATGACTGACAAACGACTAACATATCTGGCAATGATATCTATTGAAAGTGAAACTGCAAAACATTAGATATGACTGAGCTGACAAAAAATTTGCATTTTTTAAAACTTGGAAAAAGTCATTTTCCTGGCTTGAAATATAAGCAAATGCTTAAGTCTGTCTGGTGTAAATGTTGCGTTGATGCTGTAGAAACATGCTTTTATAAATATATAAATATTTGTTAGAATAAATCAATCTTTTTGTTTACATAAATATTATGTGTTAAATGGAATGTATTGTATATTGGGGGCCCAACGTCCAGGCTCGGGGGAGCTTCCAACCACCTAGCGCCGGCCCCGACTGTGTCAGATAGGACTGGCGAATGACCTCATAGGATAGGCGAATGACCTCAGCTCATCTAGTCAACCAACCCTGTTTATCGCTTTTTGAAAAGTGTTGAAAAACAACAGTTGGAAATCAAATAAGCACAGTTAGAAAAACAGTCAAACATAGAAGACAGTGACAATTGACTGATGAAGAGAGCATGCTTGTGTTAACAAAGGTGTGTATCAATTAATTGAGGAAATCGGTGTGGTCAAAAATGGTTAAGCAAAGTATAAAAAATAATTGATGCGGTACAAAAGAATCACAAAACAAGCAAACAAAAACCAAATGAAATATGCAGTGTAATTTCATGCCGAAAAATGGGATGGGCACAGGAAAGAACGAGAAACAAAAAAGTAAATATACACAGAAAACAAACAAAATTACATTTTAAAATTGCTGAAACACTCAGCATTTAGTTCTTGATAAGCGAAATGTTGCTAAAATACATGATTAAGTTCTTTAGCATGTAAAAGGTGTTTCTTCAGTTTCCATTTGCATGTAAGAGGCGTTTCTTAAGTTTCCATGTCCAGGCCAAGGGAGGCCTACGAGGAGAGATAAGCCTGTCTCCAGGGAAGTAAAGGTGGCGGTATTCGAGTGAAGTATTGGAGAAATGCGGTGTTGCTCCATCCTCCTGATAAATCACAGTATCCATGTCCACTCTACGCTTCCGCCTCAGTGCCGGGACGAATTTTCTTCTCATTTGTTCAATGTATCGCTCTGTGTTCAAAGTCACCGGACGTCTATCAGCATCCTCAAATCAGTATGGCCCGACAATCCCATTGCGACCCAACGCACACCAAACAGTAACTTTGTCCGCACTAATTGGGCATTACTGGTGCTGAAAAGGCTGAGCCAGAGACCAAAGCGCATTTTCTCTTTGTTCACGTGAACAATAAGTTGGAAATTTGACTCGTCACTAAAAAATGAGGCCCAAGAAATCAGGATGGTCTTCGATTTCCTGACTGATGATTAGTCCGAAGGCACTGTCTCAGCCTTATTTACATTAGTCTGAAGTTGGAAAATATGTGTCTATGTATTATGCGCATAACTTAACTCCTTGAAAGATCTGCATCCTGAAACAAACACCTTGTGGATTTCCTTAGAAACTGCTCCCAATATTATCTCACAATCACGATGTGATTTTCTGTCCTGATTGGTCGTAGTCGGCCACTATGTCCTTTTAGTGCTATCCTGAGCACTTCCCGCCTCACCGAATTTGTCCAGGAGGCACTTTATTGTTAGCCTGGTTGGAACGTTTCTGCCTGGAAACTCCCTCCAAAATTGTCGTTTGGACAACTGATTTCGTCACGAAATAGACCTCTATAATCATGTTCCTTTCCTGCATTGTATATCTTGCTGCTTGATTGATTGAAGCTGGGAATAAAACTTTGGAGCTGTATCTATGACTTACCTAGAAAAAAGACGCCTATGCTAATTTGATATCAAATGATAGTTGATGCCAAAATGGATATACATCTTTTTGGACTATCCTATAGTACTTCAGAAACAATTGGCAACCTAAAGGCACAACTGACGCACTACTATTGAAAAAGTTAATAATTGATTTTTGCAAACTGGCTAATTTGCACTACATTTTGACTCATTTCCAAATTCCGATTTGGTTTGGTACTAATGTAATGGGAAACAAACCGTTTTTGTTAGAATAAAATCATTGCACTATGTTTTCAAACCCTTTTTCACAAATCAATGAAACGCAGTTTTGAGAGTATAGAAAAGAGCTCATATGAACATTTTGATGACATTCTGAAATACTTGAGTTCTTAATGGGCAAAGGCGCTAAATTTGGCAAAATAATTTTCATAAAAACTTTCTGATTTTTTGATTGATCCAAGTACGTTTGTTCAATGTAGGATTCTTACGCAATATTCCAGACGTCGAAACGTTGTTTCTTTATTATCTTGTTGATATTTAGTGCTAACAGTTGTTGAGATGTCGTGCAAACGCAATCTCGACAAAACGCACGGGTTTGTTTCTAAATGTAGATACGCTTATAGTAGGCCCGTAGCCAGGTTTCAAAGTTTGAGGGGGAGGGAAAATACATTTTTAGGGAGGAAAGATTTTTGCTTTTATTATATGCTCAAAAAAAATTTTTCTGGGCACAACACAATTTAGGGAGACGCAAAAAGCATTTGGGGCCACTGCCCAGAATGGCTTATAGTAGTAAATGCATCCGAATCATGTTTTTCTTATTAGCAATCTACCAAAACTGATTTATGAATGCAGCTAAAAATCTTGCACATATCAGAGAAACATGANAAATTGGAGGGGCTGATTAATTTTAATGTAATGAGTGCTAAAAACATTGGTCTGTATAGCAATTAGAAAATCAAATAATTAATTTAANATAAATACGTTGATTATCATTTTTAATGTTTGCACAAGAGTTGTGTTTTTTGTCAACCAAATGCAGTCACTTAGAGCAAAAAATTGTGGAATGGATAGACNGGATATTGATCAATGTTAATGNTATGAGATTTAACTGNGATGAAAGCATACTTTTGTGTTATTGGAAGTAGAGGGGAAGTAGCGGTTGCGCCACTACGACCAAACTACTGTAGCTGTTGTTCGCTTCTGCTACTTAAAAATGTCTCTTTTATTTATGTGAATGGGATGTAAAACGATGTCTTTTATCACTGTGTAAGGCTTGAAAACAATATTTTGTGACTTATGAGGCTGCAAACGCAACAATATGTCTTAGACCAGTGCCAACATAAATTGTTTCAGTATTGAATATAATCCAACATTTTTTCTGTACGTCAAAAAATTGAATTATCTTGTTTGCTGTAATAATTTTCCTTGTCGAATTTTCCTCTTTTATCAGCGAGTTGTGTGCCTTTCATCGGAAGCCGCTGATTATTATTAAAGGTCAATTTGCTTGATGCAGCAAGGTGCACTTGTACAAAGTGTTGAAGTTGTGTCGTTGTTTACAGCGGTTCTATGCCTGGATTAACCTACGCCTTATTGCTGCTGGAAAAGGTCCTGAAATATAGTATCTAGCAGCGATCCTGATTTGGCAATGCAAGATAAAACTTTTGGGGTGCTAAGGTTTTTTCAGATTATTGGTGCTTTTGNTTCACCGACGCATTTAAGAGTTTATTTGCAAGGACTGTATATTTCCGATAGTAAAAATGATGTTTGTGAAGGAAAAATACTGCANATGAGCTGTGACTTTTCGCTTCTTGTGTAGCAGTTCCTGGCTCTTGACTTTAGCTTGGCAAACATTTTGTAAGGCAGAAAACACTGCAGACGTTACAAAAGCGCAGTTATTGCGCATGGAAGGCGACAATGGCTTACTTTTCAATGAGGCTGAAAGCTATGAAAGGAATTGAGACCAACTACATTAGAAGGAACGCTTCTGTTAACGCCTGGCTGAGTGCAAACTGGGTAGAATGTATTACAGTTATTTGCATCGCCTTGAAATACTGAGGCGAACACAAATGAAAGACGTTAGTTCGGGACATTAAACTAAAAATTTTGTCATCAGTAACAATAAACATCACCCAACGAAATCACTTTACTGAAAATATCCTAGATTGCACGATTGATATATGTGATTAAGAGAATTTCGATCTTTCTATTTGGTGTTTAGTATAGCGTCTTATCACTCTTGGGCACCATCCACAGATGACTAAGTTAATTTACAAATTCCTAGTTTTGCCTGAGGTGATCTTTTCCAATTGCAGACACTAGAAAACTGGCATCAGTCGTGAGATGTGCCTTGAGATGCATTTTGATTAGCCTCAGTCACGCGCCTGTGCCTTGACACGTGTAATGCTCAACACGGTAACTGCAGTATCGCTTTTAGTCATTCCCGTAAACTTCTAATAAAGTAAAGAAAACGGTTAGCGAAAAGCTAAATTCGTTGAAATATGTCAGCTCTGCAATAAAAATGGAGTCGAGGTTCAAGTTGCCAGCCAAATATCTTAGGTTTTTTATCTCCGCCTAAGTGCAGAACATTCAGGTCGTTGTCTTTTGGCGGTTAGGGGAAAACTCAGTTGAGTTATAATCACCGACCGAGGGATAAAAGGTCGTGTGAAAGTTCTGGGTTGTAAGCACCTATTCTCAACAAAGACGAGCACTAGTACGGTGTGTAAATGCGCAGGAGTATAGTCGCTGACTCTCCGGAAAGTGACCAACTACAAAACTTAAAATGTCTCCCTCCTTTATACTGTAGTCAGGATGCCTGTCAAGATACAGTAGACTGAAGAGCCTCAGTTCTATATCCTGCAGGAGACTAGGACCTGCCCGTTTCACCTCTTCTACGTTCATGAGTTTCACTGACAGGATTTAAAAAATCAAAATATCACCTTAAAAAGTTTACTTTTACGAACTTCTATTTCTGATTATCACATTTTATATCACTTGATAATTGCGATGGTATGACTCCCTCTCGGCAACAAGAACGCAACACTAAATCGTTCGTGCGAAACACGGAAAAGTAACGCTTCTGGTTAGAATGATTCACGAGAAAACACAAAATTTTAAGCACAATGTGCGATAGCACTACACGCTTCAGCAACAACACACAAATCACAATTTCCCAAATCAAAGCACAACCACAGTGACAACATAATCACGCTGTATAAATGTTTCAATTTTGCTTTCACCGCTTCTTTACTTTTAAGTAAATTTGGTTAGGTTTCTATTTGGGGTACAACTTGACGAGAGTTTGAGACTTTGGCTCACACACAACTCGAAGCACGAAGCTCTCCCACAGATTGCGCAAGCGATCTACGGTTGGTTTCTCATCGTTGTTGTAAGAACTGTGCGAGATTTTCATCGAATCTAATTCCTTACAATGCGAATTGAGTAGAAATGAACAGAATCCAGTCTGGGCGTCTTACACCTCTTTTTTTCTTTCTAATCTTTTTTCTCGCGACTTGCGCAGGAAAGTTTGTATTCAGTAACTACAAGCTCCGGCTTCAAATTGGTCACCTCATCGGCGCGATCAAACTTCATCTCTTTTTTCACCGCTGGTATGCGGAAAAGAGTTGTGTGACGTCACTATTAGAGTCCGAATGTTAAACTTCAAAGTCCGTATTGTTTGTTTCTCGTGACAGCTAATTGGGATTTGATTCATTTGTGTGCTTTCCTATCTCTACTGCAAATTGCTTTGGAACCCGTTCACCTTCTATGTTCGTCAGAACGCCGAACATGTTATGTGTTCAGTCCCACCACAAATTACGTAGGCTTGTGCCAGTGGAGTATCTACGCAAAATGGCGCCCCCGACAAAGTTTAAATGTGGACCCTATTTAATAATTTAAATACGGTGTCAGTGATAGGCACAAGTTATGCGAAAGATAAACCATCAAGAAAATAAATGTTTTAAAACAGATCATATCTGTTTATTTTTGCTTCAAACGCTCAGCAAATGAAATTATAAATTGTCCATAAGGACCATAACATACTCCCGTGCTCATTTACTTTTTTATAAAAATTACCAAAACATTCAATTAATAGCGTTAACATATTTTATACATAGTTTTGGCTGTCAAAATTGTAAATCTTCCAAAAAATCACAAAACATATTGCAACTTCAACAGACAATTTCTTTTAAAATTAAACAAATTTAATTTGATGGCACACGCTGTAATGTGGATGGTACGATATAATGTAGATAGTTTCAATGAGAACATGCAATGAAACCTATTATCTATTCAAGCCATGAGTTATTTTGTGCCAGAGCAAAATCACGTGTAAATGTGCGACAGCCAAAACACTGGACAGGAAAACTAACGCCAATCAAGACTAACATATGTTTTCTTTCGTGAGTTAACACTTTTTGTCATGGCCTAAAATGATTATGAACTGGGTGGCAAAACTGCCGGCAAGATGTAAAAACTTGACGCCCAGTATCGCCGAATTTTAGCCACTGGGCGGCACTAAAATTTTGCACTGCACTTCAGAACATTACTAAATTTTGTGGTAATACCTGAAAACCTGTGTACGTGTGCCAGTTCAGAAGTCACGCATTCCTTCAAACTGAGACCGACACTTTGGCATTACAAGTTTTTTAATGCACAAAGAGCATTGCTGTCTTCAGTTATTAGCTTCGATAGCCTCCAATATCGGATCATGTTAAATCACGAAAGAGGCCGGAGATACTCACAGTTTGATTGGTTATGGAATACTCGGTAGCAAATTGCATTTGCTTCAGTCCTCGAACGTAAGATGTCTCACAAGCAGCTAAAACAAGAAACGCATTGGTGATTTTTGTTGAAAGGTAGCACGATTAAATTGTAGTAGCAGTCTGAAAGGCCAAGTATTGCTCAATACTTGCACTTCCAACTGCTGCTACAATTTAAACTTGGCATCACTCATTCCCAGTGATGCATATGTGCTCAGTTATTTCAACATCAAACTTTTTAGGTTTCAACATCAAATTTCAGGTATAGACATTGAAAAAGACACAAGACTGTGTTTCGTTTTTTCAAAACTTTATTTAACTTAGACCTACAGAAAAGACATGGTTTTGCTTGATTTAATAGAAACTAGAACATACCGATGTAACTGCACGTCCTGTTTCTAACTGTTTGTCATGAAAAGAGCTCCTACTATCAGTCTCATGCAGAACGCATGAGAATTGGACGCATCAGCTTCAACACCTTTTTCTGCAATTTGTTCGCCCTTAAGAACTAGGCGCATTTATTTGTTATGCTTTTAACGCGTCTCCTGTCCGAATACCGTTTTGAGGTCTAAACGTGCTAGCTGAAATTTTTAGAAAGGAGAGCGTTGAGCAGTTGGGTAAATAGAGCTTTGAGTCAAGGGAGGAAAACTTACCGGCAAGGGGCCCACTAGCCAACACTCAGAAAAATCTTGAGAAATAATGGTGAATCCATATGTTGATGCCTATACTAAAACCCGAAATACCAGACAATACTCCGAAAAACGCAAAAAAACAGCAAATTACAGAAAGGCAAAAGAATACTAAAACCGAAATATGAGCTAAGTGGGGGTCCGATTTTTACATACAGCTTGCCAGGGGGGACAATTTGCCTCTCTGCCCCCCGTCAGTTACGCCACTGGCGTTGAGGAATACGCTGAAGACGCTATGGACTTGTTCATTGTGTAAGGAGCGAGACAATTTGGAGAATGCGACTCAGTTACTGCCAAGTGTTATGAGCTGCTAAAAACGTCGAGGAGAGGATCAGTACTCAACGCGCTGTTTGATTTCTTGTCCTCACAACATGATTGCAGAACGAGCTGTCAAGGTCAACCGTAAGGTCGTAAACCAAAGACTGCTCAGAGCTCTTTAGGGCTGCCATATCTGAAGAGGCACAATTTCCGACAATCTCAATGGCTACTTTTCGCAACAACAAACAAGCCCTGCACGGCATTTCTCAGTATGTTCTTACAGTTACCAATCTACCGCAAAACAACATCACTATCACAGAAGAAAAATATCATAGAGTTATTGCACCAAGGCTACAGCGATAAAATACAAAAAGGCATTTTTATCTCCCAATCCTGATTATTCATATTTTTCAGAGAATCTAACGATAAGGTCCTCTGGACATTAGAGCTTTTTTTAAAATTATTTCGGACACAAACATTCACACCATGCCCAGGAAATTCCGGACGTATGGCAACCCTGCTCTGAATGGCATAGGAACTGCCAATTATGATTCCAGACCCGCAGTTCGTAAGCTTCTTACCAGGAAAAATTGAAGACTCAGAAACTGTGACTTGGGTCTACACAAACAACGCGATTTTATCAAAATCTTCCAAAGAGAAAGCAGTGTGTGAAACTCCGCAATGATCGGCTATTTGTTCTAAACGAATAAAATTCAGTGAAACTAAAGGTTTTGTTATTCGGTATTCACGACATTAACATAAAAACAAAAAAAGTATCACTGCGTGATCTAGTGGAAAGACCATCTGAATGTCGAGTCAGTCAAAGCAAGAAATTTACACGAAAATGAGTCGACTTCCATTTTGCAGCTTTCTTAGGGTTTGAGGTGCTGATTCCTGTCACGTAGAAATCACTTGGGGTGTCCACGGAACATGCTTCTATTTCCAAATGACGAAGACTAGTGGTATTCATAAAGTACGTTTTCTAGAAATTTGCCTTGCGGTCAGCCATGTTGTCAGCAGGTAGGAAATTGTCATGAAAGCACAGAAAAATCGTGTCGCTTTTGATGGTTTTCCTCCTGCCAGTTGGTTAAATATGTAACCTTGTTTGGTCATCACCGAAAACACTACAGTTCTCCCAGCCATGAGCCAACTATAATTTTTTATTACGATCGTGATTGCCGCCCAGTCAAAATATCTTATTTTAGGCTATGCTTTTTGTTCAACTAATACAGTAACGATACCAACTACCGATGTTGCGAGAACTAACTAAGGCTATCTTCCTTAGTCTCTGGACTGGGGCATTGTGTTTTGTTAGCCTTTTATCGAGCACTAGTGATGCTACTTGACTTTGCAATTTTACTTGCATTAATGCGACATATAGCGTTTCTTTATGCATGCTGAACAGTTTCCAAAATCAATCGTGCGACGTACGCGAGCTAGCTAACGTATGCTGCAAAGGTGAAACAAAGCATTCCAATCTGCNCGTGATACGATTTTCCTTGTCTGTGCACAAACACTTTTTACCATTTAAACATTATAGAACGCGANTAAATAAAACCAAATAAAAACACACGACAAAATGCGTGCCTGTCACAAATTATCAACGCATAAAAACGTCATAAGCGATCTTACCGTCCAGTTGTAGTTGATGGCTGCATAGGCCAACTAGCGTTGGCTTGAATTTTTGAGCTGCGCTTCATCGAACAAGTGTGCACAAATTCTTAGNTGAAACTTAAAACGAACGTATATTTAACAGTTCGTTTACNCAGTCTTTTTTGCATGCCTGNCGAGCATAATATGAACCGTTGTCGTTTGGCAAACCTTTTCAAGAAACATGCTCGCAGGACTTAATTGGAATNCAACTGTATCACGTCTTGGTAAAGTCATGTTCACACTTTTCGAAGTTTGAACTAAAGCTCGGTCTTGTAGGTTACTGTTGTTAGTGCGTCACTGATGTTTTCACAAACGTCANAGCAAAACAGTGGGAGGTAGTCCGAATTCTTGAATTCTTGTTTGCGTTAGATCTATTTGATGTGACGATAACTCAAAATGCAGAANAAAGACATGACACTAAGTTTAGTCACAATTTTTAATGCTGATTATATTAATAAGCTACAGCATCAACAGACTCTGAAACATAATTTAAAAGCAACTTAGAAACTAGCTTTCATAAGCAAAATTTACGAATCAAACAATTAAACTTACCGTAGATAACACTAATGGTGATATATTTGAAGTGAGTTTGAGGAATGACAAGAAAACATCAAAACGCATTTTTGTTATTGGAAAAGCCTAAGACGTTTTGTGCTAGTTTGAAAACAAGGAAAAAGCAGATTTTGTCGATGCTTTTTGACACTTAAAATACAAGCTTTCACGTAACAAATAAAATTTTTCATACATGTTGATTTTATGCAGAAAATGTGACTGCGACATATTATGGTTATGGTGGCTGGACGAGAACCCCGCGTGGTATAGATGCAGCAGTAGGCGAATTCAAAAAGGATGGAAGAAGTAACGTTCCGAAGTTGCTGATTGTAATAACTGACGGTGCAGCTAATGGAGGAGGTTCTGTGCTGGGGTCATCGAACGCAGCTAGGTTTTACATTTATGGTTATTATTGTTATCTCCAAGATGTTCATACAGTTTGCAACGTACTGACTCTATTTTGTTCAAGTCCATGAACAAGANTCCTTCGTTTTTCAGCAAAAGAAAGGTTTCACTGCCAAAACCACAAGTATGCAAAAAATATGTTGGTACACGCGCCTNCCTGCATCTTTTGACGAGTTCAACGTCTGTAGCTGTCTTAGATATTTGTTNATGTAGCATAGTTAATTTATTAATTGCGTCATTTCTAAAGGTCGGAAAACATAACATTGGTGGCAGTAGGCGTTGGAAGTGGTGTAAACAATCATGAATTGGAAGTCATAGCGGGCGATCGATCACGAGTGCTGTATGCAACCAACTTTAACAACCTCGGTTCCATCCTAGACAAGCTGAGGAAAGTCATTACCCTTACAGCAGCAACAACGCTCGAAGGTTAAAAATGGTGTTTGATATGAATGAGTTTGAATTTAGGCTAAGGCTTCACTTTGCGCATTTCGAATGTTGATTTTGCGAAAGTTTGGTGATACAAGTTCTATTGAACACACACCCTGAAAATGGACCCAGAGGATGATCGAGGGTTAGGTGACAGGATTAGATATTTCGGCCGAATTGATCACTCTCTGGTGCAGAGCCAGGACAACATTAGAGGTTGTTAGGCACGGGAGGTGTTTCAAGATCTCCCATAGGAGATCCAATAGGATCTTGAGCAGCAACCCTGCTGTTTTCACTTTGAAATTAAAAAGTTAAATCGTGTGTCTCTTAAAAAAACAAAAAATAATTTGAAAGCTTTAAAGTGCATTCAATTGTTTGTTGTGAAAAGTAGGACGTTTATAAAAAACAAAATATTGAAAAAGTTTTTGCACATTTTGCCAAATAACATCCAACATTTTTTCTATCAAGCCAATCATAAATGCTAACATTTATTCTTTTTTATTTGATATTAACGTCCTAATCTTGACAACATGCTTTGCAAACTGCGCAAAAACTAATTATAGAGAGTTTATAAACGTATTTGCTCAAATATTTCAGGATCAACAGATTCATATGAGTTATACTGAATTACAAACCTTCTTTCATCACAGACACCAATATCAGTAATTTATCTTGAAACAAAATATCATTAGCCGAAGATTTGTTCAGTGTACCCTGTCAACCTTCCATACTTATTTCAGGCTCTGTCAGTAACGTCACTACGGAACTAACTACTTGTCAGCTCGGATTGTCGTCTCACACAACACAGGTAAAAACTTGACTTGCAGAATGTTAGAAGAACAAAGAAAACTGCAAGGTTATGCAGTCTTTACCTGTTTTCGCTTAAGGATTAAAAATAAGAAAAATATCAACTAAAAAACTTTTAATGCATCTGCATAGCGAAAAGTAATTGAGGTCAAATTTTCGCTTGTTGACTTCTTATGCATAATCTTTTTAGAGCTCAAGAAACATCCTTTTTGGGGCAGGAGGATCTTACGACAGGGCTGGATCTATTGCTGAGTACGCCACTGTTGATGGGGCGCTGCAGACCAACAAAAGCTCTGTCTATAGCTTGAATGATCTCCAAAATGTGTTTATTAATGACAATTTAGCGCAACTGAAGGATTCATACCTTGGTGAGTGGATAAATCAAAATTAATTTCGCACTGGTTTTATATAAGTTGCACTTTTGAACATCGAGCTATCTTTCAAAAAGTAGTACNTTGCAATTGTCTTATAACAGCATTTGCAGAAAACCAATTTTTAGTAAACTTGTTAGTATTTTTTTTATTTTTACCTTTCCATATGCACGATTCTACCTTCCTGGTGTGTTATTTACGCATCTTATCTCGGAGAAAGCGATCCCACTTCTGCATATGTACTGGGAAGGAATAACGCAACGAAAAAGCTGGTTATAAAATTTTACTCAAAGACACACAGAAAGCTCTCTTTTTCTCGAGGAGTTATTGTCTTCTGATTTTACGCGCCCGGGTAGCAAGTTCCTTTGTGGTTTCGTAAAAAAATCTTACTGTTTTTGAGAAGTTTGACCAGCAGCCGTGAGTGATGGTTGGGGTAGGCTAAAACGTTTTTGTCATAAGTATCAGACTGATGCAGATTTTTCAACATCATTTATTTGAGACAATTGCTGAAGTTCTACGCTCATAAATTCTCGAAGAAAAATTGAAGTGCAAATGAATCATGACCGTTTTAATTGTTTTGCTTACTTGTCGTCGTTGCTTTCTTGTGAGACAACACAAAAGCACATAAATTTCAATAAAAATTATTGAATTCATTCTGACATGAAATATTTTGCTCGGTGGTTTGAGTGTGAAGCATTTACTCACTCGGTATATTTNCCGTGTAATCAGCTGAAGCACGTTCATTTTCAGAATTCTTATTTATTAAAAATGTGCCACAGCACACAAATGAAAGCTTTATTTACAGGTTTTTAGAAATTTTTGACTACATCTGNATATTCGTTTCAACACGGCTTTCAGTATCACACAACTAATAACGGTCAAGACAAAAGACGTCGCAGGAGTACGTCATTATGTAATTTCGGCNAACTAGGTGCAAAAAACTGTATTTGAAAACAGCGTGGTCCGGCTTATTTTTTTTAACGTGCCCATGCATCAATAGAATGTGAAAATTTTTACAAAACAGTAATANTGCCGCCTTCTTCGAATACTTATTGGTGAGCATGNCTAACAGGGATAAAAAATTATTTGCTGGGAAACAGCATTTGGCTTGCCTACTTTTTAATTATCTCAGGGTTTCCGCTNAATCTTTGCCATTACTTCAGTTTATTTCAGTTAAAAATGGCCACTCAGGTTGAGAGCCCACAAAATCATCACCAAATTTCTCAGCAAAAGAGTATTACTTTGCCTTTGTTCAATGAAAATGTCTGAACTACAAAAAAGATACCCAATAAATTTATTTCAAGGTTCTGAACAGATTCTCTAAAATAAAAAGTATTTGGGATTTTTGTTCAAGCCTTTTCACATATCGGCCAAATTTGACGTATTTTTGCCCTATTTTTTACGCACCGGCTGTGGAAGTAAAAACATTCTCTTCACTAACCAGCTCGTACCGCTACAATCAAAAGAAAGGCAGAATATTCACACGTTCCCACTAAAAATCCATGTTCTTAAAAACGTCTTTCAATTCTACTCAAATGCAATTATTGTGAAAATACAAAATAAATGATCTACAAGGAAATCGCATGACGAAGCTGCAATGCCCAATTCAGTTGTATGTTAATTTTTTTAGTCAAAAACATGATTTCCAGAACATGTTCACTATTCCTGTGGTTGTTTTACTATACGCTGCAAGCAACTACATTTTCAAAGCCGATGTCGACATAAGGTGTATTGTGCGGACGACCAATTAGGATTAAAAGTTGCTATTCAGTGGTACCTGACTACCTGTGACAATCAAAACTCAGTTTAAGTTTCTAAATATGAACATCATAAAATGTAAAACTTATATTTGAAATTTATTTCATATTTTTGTTACTTTTTACATATTCTCTGAAAGTATAATGACCTTTACCACCTGACTCTATGTCAAGGTGTCAAACTCAGAGACGCAATGGGCCAAAATGTGGACAAAACCGCGGGCCAACATTGATATTTATTAATAAAATCTTCGTCCAGATATATAAACAAACCTTCAATATGGACCCAAACAAGTTTTGATTATACAATGAATGCGGAACAAGCAGAGCGTAATTCTCTGCAATATATAACTAAAGACTGCACACAGGCACAACTGAATTTCAAATAGAAAAAAAACATATCAATGGGACACTTAAATGGAATACAATAAAACTATAGATAAAATCGCGTGCCTCTTTTGTATTTACAGCTTTCTGATTATTTTATCACCAACTTTTTCTCACAGACTACTACTACATTTGAAAACAAAATAACGATAATAAATTCATTAACTAACAGCATTCCTCAATGAATGTG
>JGI24021J15306_10004976_pt1 | contig 15635 bp, 7 predicted proteins | sample Ectturendosymbi1_FD_15306 | JGI IMG/M metagenome (IMG submission 15306)
GTGGTAGTTTGTGCAGCAGAGATTTAATTTTGAAGCTGTTGCACATCAGCTCATCAACCCCTTCAAAATTACTATGTGAGTTTATATGTTGATACACAAAGTTACCAATTCCACAGTTTTTTGATGAGTTCAGCAATGCTAAATAATTCTAGTTTTCTAATTCGATGAATTAGCGCGAAATGACGGTAATTCTAATTTTAATCTAATTTACTGAAAGCTTCTGTGCTCTAATTTTAATTCTAATCTAATTTCCGGTTTTGCCAAAAATGCTAATTTGTCCAACGGTATTTTAAAGATCAAACGAGAGTGCACCCTCGTGCAACGACAGTGCAACAAAATGGTCACAAGTGCAATGCTGCCATTCCATCACTTCAAAAGCTAAAGCAGTAAAAATTCAATCAATTTCTTTTCTCATTCACAGCTGCAGTACAAGCTACGTGACCTTGTCAATGAATATTATAACGCCACATTGCGTATCCACTCACACGCAGAAGTCACAATAGGGGTTTAGATACTTACGTCAGTCAGTCAACTTTGATGTATTAGGCCAGGACAGTGGTGGGCAAACTGCGGCTCGCCGGCAGATTTTGCGTGGATCTTCCACCTGCATAGCGATATCTCAAATTGATGGAGTTGTTGCCTTATATTCAATGTTTGTTTCATTTATCAATGCCTTAACACGAGTTCATGAAGTTAGTTACCAGGGAGTCTACGCGATTTGATAAGACGGATAACCTAAAAGCTCAAAATTATAATTTTTCAAAAAGGCGTATTGTCAAAATCAAAAACATTCTGTAATTTTCCAATGTCAAAATGAGCACGAATGCTTTTTGCAAAGAGCTAATAGATGACCAAAAATTGCAGAATACAAACGTACATTGCAAGGCAAGAATAACTGGAGGAGCCCGATTTGAAGTCAGATTTGATGAATTGCATGAGTTAAAATCACGCTTTGCAAATCCATTCAACGTTAATGCAGTAGACGATGGCTGTCTGTAGTTAACAACCTTGTGTCACAAGCTACAGTAGTCTGCTGCAGAATTGAAATTAGCCGAAATGCAAGAAGATCTAGTTCTAAAAAATGCAGTCAATGCGACTCTACCGTTGATTCTGAAGACAGGTTCCAGAAAATAAATACCCAGAATTTAATCCAACTCATTTCTGTATTTAGCACGACATATTGCTGTGAATTTATATTCTATGTAATGAAGTTCGTAAAAACAAACCATCAAGCAACCCTAACAAATGAACACTTGGAAGATCTAATTCACACATTTTTGACAACGTACTGTCCAGAGTTTTAAGACTATAAATAAAAAAAACTAATATTGATAAATGATGTGTTTGTTGTATTTTAATTACTGTAAATCATTTTATGCAGAACTTGCATTCTATAGTCGTATTTGTATTGAAACTACGAACTGATGTTGCAGCTCGCTTGTGTTTTTAGTTTTCTGCAAATGACTCTTCCATTGAACAAGTTTGCCCAACCCTGTTTTAGGGTATTCGAAAAACGAACATCATTTCCCATATCTGAAGGCTGCTGCTCGAGACAGCGATGACAGCGACATCGGCTCTGTCGGAACGAGTCTTTAGCCATGCAGGCGAATTACACAGCGCGAAACGCGCCGATCTTGGAGGGATTCTTTGCTATTCCCCCTGCTTATGAGAATGAATCCACATTTGGTCTTGAATTGAACTTGGATTAAAGTTGCTTTGCTTTGTGTAAATGTCTTTCTAATTCTAATTTTAGTTCAATTTATGATTTTCGAAATTCCGCTAATTCTAATTTGTGATAGCTGAGTTAGCTCTAATTTTAATTTTAATCTAATTTGTAAAAGCTAAAAAAATTCCAGTTGTCCAAGTCTGATATCAGGTATCAGCACGATAGAATCGCCCAACTATGTCGTAACAATGGAATGTTTTCATTGAGGTAGAGGTATCGGCTGCCTCCCTTCGCCGCCTTGTTATCACTGTAGCTCAAGTCTGACCAGCTACTGACGTGTAATAACGCTGCATATTCAGTATATTGTACACAACGTGAAGTGCCAGACTATGGAATGCGAGAGCATGTAGTAGAAGGAGTACATTATTAAACCTGTATATAAACATTACACTGTAAATGACATGAAGGTTAAAGGAGATTAGATGCACGGCAAGCGCTCACCAACACAGTTTGTGACAAACTGCTCAATGCCAAAGCCATCCCGTGAGAGATGGCACAAGCAGTCGCTGCCTCCCTTCGTGACTTTCCCCAGACTTGAAGAAGAAACACGCAAAATCAGATGTATTGACTATGAAAATGATTAAAATCATACAATAATTGCACCTTTTCAACATGAAAGGACAAATGTTTATTCAATTTCTTATTTTGGATCCCTGATTCGTTTTGCACATTTCATTATCATGGTAGGGGAGGCACTCCTTCCCTTGCCTCCCCTGACGGCGCGTCACTGATATTTTATCATTCAGAATTTTGAACAACTAGCGCTTGCCCTGAAAAACAGAGTTGCCCTGAACTTTTTCACTGTGTTGAAATATTTTTTATCTCTCAGGATTTGTGAGCAACTTGCCCTTGCCCTGAAAAACAGTGTGCCCTGAATTCACTGTATTGAACATATATTTATTATCAGTATTTTGACCAACTTTCGCTTGCCCTGAAATTTTTCACTGTATTGAACATGCTTTTTACATTCAGGATTTTTGAGCAACTTGCCCTTGCCCTGAAAAACAGAGTGTGCCCTGAATTCACTGTATTGAATATATATTTTTATCATTCAAAATTTTGAACAACTTGTGCTTGCCCTGAAAACAGAGTTTGACCTGAATGTTTCAAGCCGGGAGGATGCCGCTCCTTCCCCGCCCCCCCGCCTCGTACGCCACTGTCAGCATATGTCCTTTCTTTCCATGAACTCTTTTCTTTTATGTTTTCTTTGTACTAAACATACTGATACTACCGCAAACACAGGGTTATGAAAGTACTTTTTTCAGACTTCATTAAAAAGGAACTGGTCACTTGTAGAAATTACGGCACTGGAATTTTGTCATCGTAAACGTTTTTCACATCAATCCCTTGTGCGATGAAAATAAATGATCCACTGCATTGACAACAAACACAAATCGGTGAGATGTCTTTGCTCAAAATTTAATAAAATTACATAAACACGTAAAAGCGGAAACATTTTTCTTCTTAAACTGAAAAAATCATAGTGGTCTATTCAGTGGCGTACGCAGAAAATTTCCGAGGGGGGGCCAAGTTTCGTCACAATCGTGTGACGTCACAAATCAACTTTAGGGGAAGTGTTCCGGGGGCATGCCTCCGGGAAAATTTTGCAAAATTACACCTAAAAATGCGCATATTTGTGCATTCAGGAAGCAAGTTTTAGACAACACTGTTTTCACGTTTTTTTATTTTTAGGGTCTGAGGGGGGTGGCCATGGCACAGTGGCCTCCCCCTTCCGTACGCTAGTGGGTCTGTTGCAACAAAAATATGCTGAGAACGCAGTATCTTGATATTAATATGACTTACACTGAACTGCATGTTTTTATGTCAGTATTGGAAATGCTTAACCATCTGCTTTAACACACGTATTTGTTTTTAAAAATTGGTCACCCATTTGAACTGTTGATCGCAAAAATGTCATCTATTCTGTCAATACTGAAAGCAAATTATAGTCGATGATAAACTCAGTTGGAAGCCTCAAATTGAAAAGTTGGTGACACAACTCTTCAAATAAATGTGAAATGGTGTTCAAACTAAAACACTATGCCAACATTTCAGTGCTCATATCTGTTTACTTTGCTCTTTTCTATTCCTATTTAACTTACGTAATGCTTGACTGGGGAAGAGCCAATAAAAGTGATTTTCTCCCTCTAACTAGATTGCAGAATAAGGTTGTAAGAACCCTATATGAAAAAACATCTATACTCTTATCAGAGTTTTGAATATTCCAGACTTACTTAAATTGTCAGTTGCCAAGTTCATGTAGGCTTCTCTTTTGATAATGGTGAACTTCCTGATCACTTTGATAACTACTTTTGTAATACTGCAACAGTCCACAAACATTAAACAAGGCTTGCTTCTTTGCAAACATATCATTTACCCAAATTGAAAAAGTCTCTGAGTCAGCTTTCTTTAAAATACATTGGTCCCAAAATTTGGTCCGATATTCCTGAAAACTCTCTCGCCTTATTCATTTGCAAAACAATACAAAATTGTCCTGCTATCTTGCTTGAATTCCTGTTGATTTTCGTTTCATATGTTTGTCGCTTTTCTGTAATATTGTTTTGATGGCCCTCTTTTCCCTTGTACCTTTTACATCTGCAGTTGCTCATCCCAACCTCCTGTACATAGGCATGCTTTCCCCCCGATGTTTGTTGTTTTGTTTACTTATTTTATCTGACGTTGATTCGATGCATTTTGTTACTTTTCTTTTACTACATGTGAAACGCCTTCAATTAAAATATTGATTTGTTCTAGCAACAAGGCTGGCTGAGCAGACGACCCAAATGGTCTTTCGCCAACCCTATGTGATTAAAACATGTTAGAACACAATCAGCAATTTGCTGAGCCTGAGTTTTTGATGCTTTTATATTATCATCAACATGCAATTAATTTCTGCTCTTTGATTTTGTTGTTTTCTCTCTTGCAGCATTCGTTTTGCCCCGTGATTTTTGTCACAAAAATGCATGAATAAGCCATTACCATAAGGAAAGGGGGCACTTTGGGCGAATCAAACGTTTTAACATTATTTTTGTAAACATTTGTTTCTGAGATACAACTGATATATTTTGAAATCCATGATTTAATAGCAATGCAAATAACACACCGGCGAAATTCATTACATTATAATCTGCTGCGCAGAAACGCTGAACATCGCCTTATATTCGCAGAGAATATGTGCAATTCAAAACCGACAGAAACGAAACACAGTAAAAACAGTGGGTCGCCAATCGCTTTAAATGCCTTAGATTGGCATTTCAAATGAACGATATTTCTGCGCCCTTTGAGTCAACTGTGGCAAGGGCGAATATATTGTCGTAGCACATTGGCACAGCAGCAAAATGAGCTAATCAGCGTGGGATATCTTGGCTTAAAACGGTTGGAGGTACAGTTACGTGTAATACGTAGACAATCTGTTGAAATACGACAACGTCGGTGTAAGTAAATCGGTAACAGATCAATGTTGAACACGAATAACGAATAAGTCTCATGATTATTTTAACCACCAACAAACAAAAACCATAAAGTGTGACGATCATGCGGGCGACGTTTCAAACATCTTTCCTTCTTCTAATTTTTCAGAAGTGTTTTCCTTCTTGTCCTTGCGAGCATAGTAAACTTCCTTTTGCACTGCCTCAAGGATCAAATGATTGATAAAAGCAAATACAGCCACAACCATAGGCAGTATTGTGCTGGCGCCCGGTTGTGCTCCAGGAAGATCTCTGGCGGAATACAAGGTCATTGCCATCGTGGTAATGTCCGTAGCACCTGGAAAGTACCGAAACTTGCCATGGTCGAAGATGACCAACAACATTGCCGCAGAAAGTAGGTGGAATTTGCTAGTGTTCGTAAAAAACTCCCGATTGCGTTGTTTATATTATGCTGTCTCACGCATCAGCGAAACGTTACGCTGTTTCGCCAGTTCAAAAATTAGCTAACATTTCGCTGTGGGCGACAAGCCATGTCATGAAACAAGTCACCGAATAAACTGCTCATCCAGTTTCACATTGTGACATTGCACTTATAAGGGAGTTTTCCGCGATAAACAGTACACAGAGCAAAGCCATGCCAGTAGTTTTCAAAATTAAAATTTAACTTTTGTAATTTTCTTTTCTTGGGTGTGTAATCACCAAGTATGACCAAACTGATTCCAAATCAATAGAAATTTAAAAACAAAGTTCAAATTTTTTGATACAGTGCTGTTGTCCGAACAACAAAATAACATATTTTCCTCCAGCGTCCCCTTCACGGTTTAAAAAGTTTGCTCACAACAATAAATAATTTTGTTCATTTTTAGATAAAACGAGTTATTGGCAGCGTTGAAAAATCTCAACATTGCATTAGGTGATGCAGATCCAATAAAATACAATAGTAACAGTCAGGATTAACAAACATCAATGTTTTTTCGGATATGCACGGAATTCCAGAGCTTTCGTCAGGGTCTGGATCCAAAAAGAAGTTTAAGCGGGAATGTTTGAGATTTCGACGACACATTAGAAGCTGCAAAAATTCAGTTGTTCCGATCCTACCAAAAATAAGCCTGAACTACAGTAAAGTTTGTATCGTTAAGTTCCCAGCTCAATGGATCTGAAAATTTCTTTCCCAACTCATGGTTTCGCATTTCATGGATTCTAGTCAAAAACGAGTAAATCTGATAACAATCTTCGTTTTTCAGGTTTAGGTTTAATAAGCAAACTCAAAATTAATTCAAATACACCACAGCATGCCGGAATTTTTCATCCATTTGCAGTGCATGTTAACAGATCAGTAGCATCAAATCAGCACTGTAAATAATAGTGAATTACACCTTAGAGTGATGAGTACACGATTTCGGTTTTGCCGCGATGCTGCAACCATAAACATCTATCCAAGCATATGTTAGGAACAAACACAACATTCGTTTTCACCGGCGTCTGCTGAAAACTGCTCGCATCGTTACTAAGTTGGTTGGGGGTTATAACACTTCGATTGCATAAATCTCATAACTGCGCAAAAATTAAAAAGTGCAAGGTTTTTGTAGTTTAAAAACCCACTGCTTTTATATTTGTTACTCTTTTCGATTAAGATTATAAAACAGAAAATGACCAACACAGTTAAGGATGGCTTCAGCCACTTTTAATGTCGAAGCAACCAAGCTCCAAAGCCAAGGGTTTGTAGGCTGTATTTACCAGTTGCATTGAAACAGGCAGTTCAACAACATTTTGTCCTATTCAACCACTACTAAGGAAAATACCCCACCCTACAGGTAACTGCAGAACGCGCGGAAAGCGTACATAGTGTGGAATTGTGTTAAATCCATTTGTAAATTCTAATCGCTTGAATTAGAGCAAAACAGTACTCAATTAAAACAAGGCGAAACACGACGTTCGGCAAAAGCGTTTCAAGTGATTCACGTTTAAAGAAGCCATGTTATCTTAATAGTGAGCACCATCACACTTTTGAAGTTAATAAGGTACGCTTCAGCAAAACTGCATCTCCAACAATGATTTAAACTCATGTGCAGCGCATATTCATAGGCGGATCAGGCGGGGTTAGGGGGGCTCAAACCTCTAGTTTTTATGATCGATTATTTCCCGCGCACAAATGTACATCGAGATGATATTTTTGGAGTCTGTAAATAAATCCTTTTGTACGCAGATGGGGGGAGAAAACATTAATGCTAAGCTTATTTTAACAAGTTTCTACAATGTTAATATATTCATTTCAGTGGAAATTAAACTTGTCACATGCAATACTGAAACAAAAATGCTGTCCCGCGGTCACATAAACCGTACGTTTTAAACTCTTGTTTCATTTTGATAAGATTGGGCTGCATAACAACTGCACAAAAGTTAAATAAGCAGAAACACTGTGCGTTAAGCTAATGTAGATTGTATTATTCTTTCCTGCATGTTTTCGTTAGTACTGGAGCTCATTTTATTAGTCAAAGGAAGACAACAAAAATAAGCTGCGACTAACTTACAGCAAATGTAATCATAGCATGGGCTGTGCTAGAGTTCTCAGTGCCAGCGTAAATACCAAAAACAGCAAAATTAACTGCAAAAGTAACCTAAATATTAGGCAGGCTAAAAATGAATTACGCTAGATTTCAGTATTGCATCTGCTTCATTTTAGAAGTTATAAATGATATCAATGATGACTGCAGTAGCAATCCCCAATACTGCAAGAAAATGACTTTATTCTAAATAAACTGGCCTTAGTGTGTGCCTGGATCAACAAAATTTGTATATGACATCTGAGTAACTGACGAATGGGAACAGACACAATAATTTCATGCAAATGTCAATTTAGGAATTTCTGGGCAAATATTGCTTTAGTTTATTCATTATTTTTTAACGAATTTCTACAGAAAACACCTCATCAGACATGTGTCAGAATGCACCAAATTCATTCCGTTTTTAAAATTTTTTTTCTGGGGGCAATCACTCCAGAATCTCCTCGAGGGATTCGACTCTTTGTCGCGCGGTTAGGAAACACCCGAATTAAATCGACCTTGAGCCCTCCTAAAAAGAATAATGGATCCGCCCATGATATTATATTTCCCACCTGCAGTAGTATTTGCTTTCGCTATGGACATCAGCTTAGTGCTGACAAATGCGCAAACTTTTCCGCATGGTTCACAACAGCAGTGAAAAGCCATCTGGATTGCGTAAAGAAGCGTGAAGAAACACGCGATTGTGGAAAGCAAAGCGAAACCGAATACGGACGTCAACCCTGCAAATACACGAGCAGCCTGATTTTTCAAGTACAAGTAAATGATGTTCGCAACCTCATTCTACTTATACATTGTGTCGTTTGAAATTGATTGGTGTAATGGAATAGTTCACCCGACGCATTGGCAGTGGCTTGACATCACTGCAGCACATTCACTGTGAAACTCACCCTGTGGTCACCGGGGCAACGCGCAAGGTTAGCGGAGACGGGCGCTGCGCCCCACAGACCACTCGTGACATCGTGCACTTGTGCGCAGGCAAGATGACTTTATACTAGTCTTGCTATACGTCCGGAATTCCGGTGTTAAAATTTGTCAGGAAAAATTTTCAAAAATGCTCTAATGTCCGGAATTTCATAGTTAGGAAATTACGTTTAACTTGAAACAATGCGCATGTGCTGTAGAGACAAGAATTTCATCTTTTAGTTATTTGGTTGCTTCCAGTGTATGCAATAATTTTTCCGGAGTTAGACCTAGCTCTTGCCGTATAGCACTTGTTTTTGCCTGAATTGGATCTAACCCTTGTACTTTACAGCGCTTTTTTTGTCGCGAAAAGTAGCCGTTCAGACTCTCAAGAATTTTGTCTCTTCAAATATGGTAACCCTATTTTATACCGAACTGGTCAAAGGGGCATTCGAAGTGATTTTGGGTGTAATCAATGGAGTAATGCCAAACAGTTCATAATTTTCAGTAGAGAATATCATAAAAAATGACAAGTAAAGTGTTTCATGCCACGTTTACCGAATCGCAAAAAATAACACAACGCCGTTTCCCTTTCAAAAGATGGGGCGACGGCTTACCCTGACTTCACCAGCGTTGGGCAACCGGGAAATTGCCCTCCCCCCGAAGTTTTCTTTTCCAAAAGATGTTTACTTGTTAAGTACAGGAACAAGTTACAATCATTTTGCCTCCCCCAAAAACATCAACTGGTTGCGGCCAGTGGCGTGCAGAGGAGGGGGGCGAACGGGGCAACGATCCCGTGCATCCAAAGAGTGAAATTACAAAAATTAAAATGCTGTGACCGTGATCATTTTTCCTATTGTAAGGTTACTAACACACGCTGCATGGATTTAATTTTTTGAAGCTTGTTATTTTTGTCAAATTCCAGTGATTCTCACATTCTTCAATACCAGGGACCTGTACTCTAGGTGTGTGGCGCACAGCCAATCAAACTGATAGTGACTTATTCCAGATCCATCAAGGGAAAATCACAAAAAAGGAATGGAAGATAATTATGGACGTGTAATTGATTTTCTGAGCCAAATTTCAAAACTGTCTTATTTCAACTTGCTTGATTTAGCTGACTTTTTATTGCATCACTAGTTTCCCGTTTCATTTTTTGATGGGGCAACCCATGGGGTGCGCTACTACAGCTGCATACCTGCGCTTGCAATATGTGCATTTGGTACTTCAGGCGGATTGATTATAACGGCTTACGCAAGCCCGTATCTGTTCTGCACCCTAGTTAGTTGTACATATAACCAGTGCCGGATTAAGGTAGCGCGGGTCCTGTAGCATTTCGAGAGCGCGGGGCCTTAAGTTCAAAAAACATCTCAACACCTACTAAATCATGAAGTGTGTGGGTAAGGCAACCGTGTTACTATACCTTTACTCTCAGCATGCTTTCTCGAGTTTGCATCGTGACATGACAGTCTTGAGTGTATCGTGCTGACCGCAAGTGTTGCTAGATGGTTGTGACCAAAATCTTAAATGGCGTCACAAAAACTGTTAGAAATTCGCTAAAAGTCTTGTCACACATTTTCAGTTAAAATCTGCTATAAACAGTGAAATTCTGTTAAAAATATGTTATTTGAACATGATTAAAAGAAACCTATAAAGTTATACAATTTAAGTTTTCGTCTTGCATTTGCTCTCAATAAGCATAGGATAAAAGTGCCGGTCTTGGCTAATACACTTTTCGGCCCACAATTTTCTTTCAGTCAACATTTTGAGTACCGTAACTGCAGCTTACTTAGTTTTTTGTATGACACACAGTTCTTGACGATCTATTTCAAATGGTTGCATGTTTTTATACAATAGAACAATGCTCAGCGATAAACAATCTGAGCACAGCTTCAGCCCTACAACTTTCTAAGTCTGATCTTCGTAACTTAAAACTTTGTGTTACATTAGGGGGCGTGCAAAAACTTCTTGATTTTTATCTGAGTGCTTCTGCTACCAGTTATGCCTTTCAAGCTCACGATGTTTTGCTATGATTGCATTATTGCAAACTTCGTAAAAGACTTTTTCTTGAATCAGCAGGTAGGCAGTGGGCACTGAGTCAACTTTTACTGTAAGTTCTGAATCTTGCAACCGTATACGTCGACACTTCTGGCAGCTTTGCTTTACCAGGAAGTTTTTCTACCAGACATTACTACTTACCAGCATAACTGAACCCACTTGTAAACATCGTGTCGTGGGATATAAATATATTCTACTAATGTTGTCTTTAACCTCATGCGCTCACTAAGCACACAAACAGATCATTCAGGCTTCACCAAGCCATCCAATTACTTGTTATTATGATACAATTATCTGCTTGAAGCAGCTTCGTTGCATCATAATAAAAATTCCAAATAATTTCAGGCAGCTGGTTGTGCTTTGTCTTGGTGTTACCCAATTAAAAACGTCATAAAGAAGAGAAGTAAGTTTTTGATGAAGAAAGTGTAAAAGTTTTCATCTTGACAAACTGTTGAAACAGGTTTTTGGTCAGGAATTTGCCACCTGTTAAACCTCCCAAGCGGTTGGTAAAACCCTGCTAGAAAACCAACTAACTGCTAAATTAAAAATTTTACAGCTAACAGTAAGAAAACCCTGCTACAAGATTTAGTAGCATATCAGCTAAAATAACAACACTTCTGACCGCAATCTTATGCCTTTTGTTACGAACTGTACAAAAGAATCAAACAAAAATTTCTGGACACAGACAGCGTTCAATGAAAACCTTCGCTTGATACTTATGGCAAATTTAGCAAAATCCTGACTTCTTAGACCGAAAAAAATCTTGCATATAATGTAATAAATAAGATTTATTATGGAAGACCGCGGGACCCCAAAAGCGCGGGGCCCGTAGTAATTGCTACATTTGCTACTATTGTTAATCCGGCACTGCATATAACATTCGCATAATAAAAAATGAAAGTTTTCTCGCGCATTTTACGCGCATTCTCAATTCTTGTATAATTTAGCAAGTTTCAAACTGTAAACCAGGGGTCTCAAACACGCAGCCTGCCGGCCACATGTGACCCGCGAGGGCTTTTTGTGCTCCCTACGATGCTTTTTGGAATTTTTCAAATGATTAACAAATAAGTTAGTTTATTCACCGGTGTTTGAAAGTGCTCGGCCAGCGAGTGAACAAGTTCCTTTTGAAAGAACGTATAAACGGCTAGAAATTATTTGCTTATAACCCACGATACCTTTCGCAGGAAATAAGGTGTGAAAGCTGTTTCTATTAAGTCGTGAGGTTCAGGTACCGCCATTGTTGTGTTAGCGTCATAATGCAGCCCTCGGGTTACCTTATAAGTCCCTATTTGTCCCTAGGGGCAATTTGAGTTCGAGATCCCTGTTGTAAACCCTGGGTGTCCGCCATCCCAGCCGCATACCTTCTCTGCTGGACTGCTATTCGACGAGAAATTCGCGCAGCCTGATGTTTTTGCAGTTATAAACTGGCCTGTTGTAGTGTTGAGTGTGTTTTACTCCACTGTTTTAATGTGCAGTCTTACGTTTTAGCAGTTGTGAACTGCGTTGACGTGGTAGCCTACTGATAGCGTTCTACTCCCCTGGTTTAATGCGTTGCCGGATATTTTTGCAGTTATGAACCATGCTCTGTCTGAGCGTTGAGTGCTGTGTTTTGCTCCGGTCTCCTGACTTGAAGCGCTGATATGTTCATTAAAGTGACGCATTGTACAACAACGAGTAAGGAGAGTGCGTTTAGAATAATATGCATGTTGTGTCAACAAACTTCGCCGTAACGTTGGTTTGCAAACGTTAATATGACATCATGTTGTGACGTCACAAATAGTGTATATCCAGTAACAATGCCCACCATACGCCACTGCTTAATACTACAATTTGGGTAGGGGGCATACAGTGAAGCAGTCGCCCGGGCATCACCAGCCTCTGCACGCCACTGGTTGCAGCACTGCCACTGCGTATGATCAACTCAAATTGACTGGCTGGCAAACAGTTATCACCTTCGAACAGGCTAATAAAGCACCTGCTAATCTGCGCCACAAAAGCAAAACAAATTAGCAGGGGGACATCGGTTTAAAATCCTAGACAAGATCGTGTCTAAACTGCATCTTGCCACGTTAAACGCTATTCAGTGAAAACACGCGAGATTTACTGCACGTTGATCGCTGATCGAGTCCGTTCCTTCCGTTGTTGTTTGAACATTGGATGGAAAGATTAGACAAAAAATTTAGTAAAATTTATTGCGAAGCGGACATGGCTGCTTCGGTCTCTTTCTGAATGCGTAGGTGTTTGTGATGATCCAAGATATAACTTTAAGGTATCTTCCTGAAATCGTATCTCAGATACATAAGAAAATAAAATTTTATTGATCTCATTAAAATTGGTCATTTTCGTCTTTCATTAAATCTAGAGAGCAGAGGCTGCTCACTCAGTGGGTGACACCACACTCTTGAAGATATCTGTATTCACTGATTTGCTGCAGTGAAAGAAATCGTTTTAACAGGAATTTCCGCTTCAACGCGCCGACGTTCTTATCAGTTATCACAAAATTAAAACTTTGTACAATATTCTCCCTCCTTTCTGATCTTCTAATTTAAAAAATGCGCTTGTGATACACGCGAACCTTCTCTTGTGGAGCTAATTGTCGCGTTGCCAATGACGCTCTGGAAAAGGCCTATTCGAACAGGAATAATATCAGACGTCACTTGAACAGTGCCGAAGGAATAGATATCCATCCATATCAACGCCTGAGTTCTGAAAAAAAACATAAGAACAGGTAAAGTACGATTAAGATACAAGTTGCTGTTCAATTTCTTGTATCCTGTCATTGCATACAGCTACTAGTTTGGGGTACAGCAACTCGTCCTCTAGCCTGGAATCTGTTATTCCAGGATTCAGGCATAAACACAACAGAACTAAATGAAATATTTGATTCATCGCAATTTATTCGATTTCAGAAACAGCAGCGGCATCGTAAAATTAGAAGGTTACGAAAATTTGCCTGTCACTTGTTATACAAGTAATCTTGTAGAGAAAGTGATATGCTCTCGCGCAACACACTATAATAAGAAAGAAAATTTCATCATACTCGCTTTGTACTTGTTTGGAGGGTCGCGATTGGCCTGCGGGCGCCCATTTCCGCTAACTCTGCCCTGGGCCACACTGTTACTTTTGCAGTGATGCTGCACTGGTGGCAGGCTGGTGGCAACACCGCGTGTGAAGCATTTCTTGCACCGAACCATTAACGCCAAGCACGAGGCTAACCGCAAGAACCATTTCTAGTTTTTCTTGTGACTCGACCGGTGTTCGAATCTATCCTAACAGCATCTGTGGCGCACGCTCTATTATCATATCCACGTTGGTGTTTTGTAATTGGCCGCGGAACCATGCAGCGAACGCTGTCTCGTTCCATACGAGAGTATAGTGGTTTTCCCCTTATCGCAAGCACTTTCACTGAACACTGACTCATGTCGTGTATATATTCATTCTATCATGAGATTGTGCTGTGCGTCTGACAAGCTCTACGCATCTACCTTGCAAACATAACTGGGTTATGGTAAGTGTTACTCTGGTTTTGCTTATGCATTAATTGGAACTCTGTAAAGTTGTTGGAAGCAAAATGTAACTACAATATCGCCATTTTTATGCAAATTACTACTACGCAACAACAAAAAGTCTCAATTATAATTGCACAAAAATATGTATTAAATTATATTAAATTATAATTGTAATTGATCCAACTCCGCTCAGTACAGAGAAAAAGTTCGATAGAATTACTTAAGTTTCTGAAATATATTGAGAGTGTTCTTCTTTTTTATACAACCAGAGTCATGTGCAAGATATAAAAAAAGAACAAAACAAAAAGCAAACGCAACTTTCACGTACGCAGGAACTTGGCCAACGATGTATTCCGGTAATACAATAGCGACTATGTTCATCACTAGCTGCACAGCAGCCAATACAACCATTACCAAAGCAAGATTCTTCATGCTCAGCCAGCTAACTATACCTAAAAATAGATGGATAGCCAGACACAGACAAAGCGTTAGCCTCGCAGGTGCCAAGCGAAAAACTTGAGAGGAAGCACTTTGTTAAAGTAGTTATTTGTCAATATGCACGGACGGCAATGACAAATAATACTTATGTGTTCTACAGAACTCTACAGCGACGATAAACAATCTCGATACGCCTCAATCGCTCAACCCTTTTCATTTTCTGTTTCTGCTTGTTCTTAGTAGATCGTGCAGTGATTTGGGAAGTGCGGAGGGCAGTACAGGGGCGTACCTAGGGTTTCCCGTACCCGGGGACAAAGTCAGTTTCGGCGTCCCTACCCAGCTCGTTTGTGATAGTGTAGATGCGAAGAGTGAGTTGGGGGTAAGGGGCGTCGAAAGCTGAAGCTGACTCGGGCCCCGCATACATTTGTTTCGAGACCAGTCGTTCTTTAACTTTACAAACACACCGAACCCTTACGTAGTTTTCCAATCTTTTGTCGAAACCCATTTTTGCCCAATACAACAGAAAGTAAAAATGAGTTACATGTTTCAAATGACCTTCGTCGAACCCCTGAAACGCTCCGTCGAACCCAGTTAAAGAACCACTGTTCTAGACTCATATGAAAACTTCATATGACTGTGACATTATGGAATTCACGTCAGGACCTTTAAATCTTCTATCGTTAACTATCGTAGAGTTAATAATTTAATCGTTTCGCCTGCAGCTATCCCCACTTTAAAATTTCGATCACGATTGAACATCAAATTGTTGTACTGCGACATTCCGAATCGCGGTAATACATTCGAATTGCAGCAACTACCGTATATACTCGTTTTACCGCCCGATCTTGATTAAGGGCCTGTTTGAATAGCTGCCCGTGTGAACAGAACATAAAAATAAATAAGGGCCCGTCCTTGAATACCCGCCCGATGTAAAAGCTGATTTTTCAGTGGTAGAGAACAATAGGAAATAAGAAGCGCTTGTGTCACAACGCTTCGACTTATAAATACCTGA
>JGI24021J15306_10004977_pt1 | contig 15635 bp, 10 predicted proteins | sample Ectturendosymbi1_FD_15306 | JGI IMG/M metagenome (IMG submission 15306)
GCCCCTCTGTCAATTACGCCACTGTCTAAAATTCTTTTTTAGACGTACAACCAATACAAAACACGTTTTGAAATGAAACCCATTTGCAAGGCAAACGTGGAATTTAAGTTTCCAAGATATCACTTCCCATAAAAAGGTCTGCATCAACGATTAGTTTTCAGTCCTTAGAGTACAGAAAATACTAGAGTACAGAAAAAGTAATATTTTGTAAGGTCTGATCCCAGTTTTTATCAGAATTTTATAAAAAGCAGCAAACTGTTTGAATCCAAAACAATATCCTTGTGAAATTCCAGTTTGTACTAAGAAGCACGCATATTATCTGAAAACAATGATAGAACAACAAAAAGTGCAACGATTTCTAAACCGCCAGCTTTACGTACGTTCAGCTGAAAAATTTTAATAACTTTTACAACAAAACGCAGGTTTAGGAACTTTCAACCTTAGATATAAGTTTATTTTAACAGCATGTATCATTTATTCTACAAAAAATAATAAAGTATTTTAGACTACCTATTTGATCCCATGGAATATTTATCCATCCCGAATATTCAATCTTGCCATATTTCTGAATTTCCCAATCGTCACGCACATCAATCAACACAACTTTACCGCCGCTCAATCGTTTTTCTAGATTGTCCTTGTCAATATACTGCCAATCCCTGCCGAAAATAATCTCAAATGTGACTTAGTTTTTCATGAGCAGCTCAGATAGCTTTTTATCAGTTGCTTAAAATACGACGAACCTGTACAGTATGAGCTAAAATGATTTTTAAATACATAGTATACCCGAGCTTTTCATTTGGGCAGGATATATGCCTTTTAAGTATGCAGTATACCTTAGCTTTTTATTTTGTCAGGATACGCCTTTTAAATACAGTATTATACCCGAGCATTTTTATTTGGGCAGAACATGCCTTTATACGTAGTATACCCGGGCGCAGGCTTGCAACCGGGACGAGGGCCTACTGGCAATTACCCGTTCCCCGAAATAACTTTTCAATTGTTAGGTACAATAACAAGACAATTATTTTGCCCCCGCCGAAAATTCTGGCCCTGCTCAACCGTTTTAATTTGGGAAGAATATGCACGGTACCCATGGATTTTTTCGGAGCGCCTCAATTCCCCGTTTCAGTACTCTTTAGACTTTTCTCTATAATGAAAGCGAATCAAATGTTCTTGGAATACTTGTCTTACAAATGCAATATGTTTCATGTGCATATATGTTGCTAGCTTTAGCTTGCGGTCGTTATGCATGCAACCGTTCACATATGTTGTGTTGTGTCTGTTGCAAGCAAATACGCACACTTGTACGTGGGTTGAACACACAACTGTTTGTAAGCATGGAGGTATTTCATCCTGATCCGACTACTAACTATAGGGTGTAGTTGCAATGGTTAGATCAGGCTGGGGAGTTTACGATAAAACCTGAAGATGGCTTTTAATAAATTTTATAGATTTTGTAATTATGGTTTCCGAATTATTTGTGGATGAATACTTTTACTTCATTGGTTGTAATTTATTTAATTTTTTGAACAGAAAATAAAAATGTCAGGCAAAATTTGCAGTTTGAATTCTATCAGCCTACGAAAAAAATGTAAAACATTATGTACTTACCCCAACTGTTTTTCCGGTGGAGGCATTTTGGAAGGCATAGTTACAGGATTCAATCAAGGCTTTTCTGAAAATTGTTTATATAAATTGTTCTACAGTGTTTTCTACAACAAAGCAAGGGCATCAGTTAGTGTGAAAGCATTGCAAGTACCGCATTTGCGATGTCTTCGCTTCAGCAGAGCTGTTGACTAAAGTCAGGGTTGCCATACACCCAGAGCCGTGTGAAAGGCTGTTGGGGCCCCCAAAAAAATCCAGATGGGCCCTTTAATATCAGCAAGCATTTAAGCAGATGCGTGCTTTTCGAGCCAGTTACAAATTATCCCCTTGAGCAGCGCTATTTCAACACCTAACCAAGCTAAATCAATAATGTATTACTTAGAAGAAAATAACTTTAATGAACTGCCAATGCAAAATACGTGAAAACTAACTTTATCACTTGTTAGTTGTTATCATCAATAAAGCGAAACAAGTATCTCTTCTTGTGATGTGATAGGAAATTATTTATGATGTAATTTACGTGTTTGATGTAGTTGCCACACTTGCATCAACTATAGTGTACGACAGGGGTGTGCAGCCTGCCGGCCGAATGCAATACAACAAAGTGGATTTTTACGCCGGTCACTAGTACTAGACAGCCTGTGTGAAACAAAGGCGCGGCCCGCGGTCTAATCTGTTTAATTGCGTTTGGCCCTTCAGCAATAAAGGTCGCACACCCTGGTATAAGACAATATGTGAAACCGGCAGTCTCATTAATGCTTGTGATTTGCATCCAGACGATCACAGAGCACCTCGTGGTCGCTGTACAGCCTCATCATTTTAAAAGCCAGTCTCAATGTAATCAACTTTGTGCTTTCGCCAAAAGCTAATAGGTGGAAGCAGTGCGTAGAACTAACTGCTTCTCAACAATCTCTCTCTGCCTTCACTTCTAATAAGAACGAATTTATTGGAATCTGACACCAACCATCTTCATCATGACATATAGCATGTGAGATTAAATCTGAAGAGGCTTTTTAAGATCGAGCAAGCGAGCGTTAAACCTATCGAGATTATCCCCGTTTTTTCTGGTCGAAACTTTAAATTAGGCTGTCTTAACACAGTCTTCACAGACATATATATAATAAACTGACACAACAGCCATCCTTCGTTTCAACTTCACATAAACTGTCTTAAGCAGCTTTCACGAAAACTTTTTTAACGTTGAACTAGAAACCTAGTCTCTCTATATGTACGCATCTACAAAGCGATTGCACAACACTCCACAGCACATTCATTATGACGTAAATTTACCCGAAAATTTCAATTGCACAAGGGCGAAGCCATCGAAGTCAAGTGGAAAGGTCAAGACTTTATTAACAATTGGCCCTGTTCTGACGTAACCACAACTTTACAAAATACTGCTATAGTGTCCAAACGTCCTCAATTCTTTTTCGAAATTAACGAATCATGACATTACATGCTTAATCTACCGACTCTGCATTGAGGGCAAAAACCAGAAGAGTAAAAGTCAAGGGTAGAGAGACGGCTCTAACTTACTAATACGATATATATTGAGGGGCCCCTACGAATGGTCGGGGCGGAGGTCCCCCCCGACCGGGGGGTACGGGGCTGCCTTGCCACGGCACTGCCTCCACTAGATCTTGAAAGACTTTTGCAATGAGTCAGCTACTACTTTGCATCTCACATAAATCCTACAAGATATGTGCTGCCATTTTGTTTTTGCTTTATTTCACGCAAAGGAAACATAAAACGATGAATGAGCGAAAGAAACGCACATCCGTGATTTGGCTGTTTATGTCAACAAATTTCTTATCATAAAAAAAACAATGTTGGGAGAAATGAAGGCAGTACTTGCGCTAAAAGCTGGCTGTACCGCTGTAAGATGGCAAAATTATGTGCGACAAAAGGTTTTACAAAACATGCAAGGCAGTTGAACAAAGTTTTGAAATAACCTTGCAAAGTTTTGAAATAAGAACCAGCACTTTTCCAAGTGAAAGGAAATCGCAGCCGCTGGAGTTATAGTGAACTTTCGTATTTGATGCCCCGTTCGCAGTGAAGGCTGAACGTACTTAAAATTTATAAAATTCTCAACATAAAATTCTCAATAAGTCACATTGTAGTTTTGATAACGCTGAGCGCTCATGGGAAAGAGAAAATTACTTTTGTGTTTTCGAAAGCAGCGCATTTCATCGAATTGACAAATCTCTTTCATATGTGCTGTGCCATCGGTGGGAGGAATAAACCGTGGCTGACTTTCTGTGGTCCCCAATGAGGGGGGGCGCACGCTTGGTTGAAGATCTGCGCGTGCGATCCCAGGTTTCTCGCCCGCTGCACCGAACCCATTGACGGCGTGATGCGACGTCGGTTGTGCAGAGGATATGACACTTTGAAGCCGGTGCTTGCATCCGGGTCTTGCACTTTGTAAATACTGACGGGGTTGCGCTCTGAAATGAAACAGTCGTGTTTTCTGTGAAGTTTCAAACTCACTTATTGCATCACAATCTGTCATTTCGTTACCAGTGCATGTCGAATCCTCCAACAATAATGTCGAGTCACCAAGTTATGTCGAGTCGCCCAAGAATTTATGTCGAGTCACTCACCAGTGCATGTCGAGTCACCCAAGGATTTATGTCGAGTCACTCACCAATATACGTCGAGTCACCCAAGCGCGTTCTCTGTTCATCTTTTATCACTTGATGTCGCTTTTCAAATCTATCGACCAATGAGTGAAGGTTTGTATTCCTGACGTCTTTGACATCCTGACGTATCCTCCACCGTGCATCCTTTAAAATTTACCCAGTAAAAACTTTTTTGCAGCAGGGCGGGATTTTTTTTGATCACATAAAACGTGGTATTGGCGGTAGAAGATTCTGATATTTCGGCATAGTTTAGATTTGACAAACATAAGAAAAGAACCTGTAGCGCATTCCCAATTTTTTTCGTGTTTGTAATTTCGAAATATTTTTTCATTTGTTTTTTTCTTTTACAGTGGAAGGGGATTTACCTACTTCCGGACAGAACTCGGTAAACGTTTTCAAGCAGGCAGCAGCCAGTCAAACAGGGTCTTCCAGCGAACGGGACGGCAAAGAAAATTTGGCTTATTTGGGGTCAGACACAAAGCTCAGCGCAATCGTCGCCTGAAAATAATCTACTGACTTTTTTGTTCTACTACCGATAAGCTCTGGCGCGCCACGAAGTTGTATTTAAAAAGATAACGGGGATCGTTAACATCGGAGGAGTAAGAAATGAAGGTTGTCATTTATTGCCAGGAGAGTAACAATTGCAGATGGAGGCTCAGCGCCACCACAAGTCAAACGCCGGTGACAACCTTGAATTAGAGACTTTCCGTGAGAAGAAATCTAATTCACAAAACTTTGTCTAAGCTATTATTCTGCCTTTGTTGATGGGGATGCTTTCAACTTCATATATTCGGCAAGGATTGAGTGTACGAAAATATCCTGAGATATAGCAATGGACTAGAAACAGTTTCACAAACGAAACTTACCCGGAAAAGCTGGCGTTCAGGCTGGTATTTCACTTCATGGTCCTTGAAGTCCAACTCGGGCACCGCTTGTTCAACGTTCCTCATGAACATCCGGCCTCGGGCTTTGCGGAATCGTTCCATCTCGTTGGGAGTTCGTAGATTCTTTTTCGAAGCGTAGAATCGAGAGTCAGGCCCTTTCCGTTTAAACAAGTCCGTGGGCGGCAGTGGCTGTAACAATAACTTTATGTAATCAAAAAGCACGAATCATTCATAGCTACGTTTACGTACTCAACTAGAGGTCGGCAACAACCGGCCTTTAGGTCTGTTACGAACTAGTTGGTGTTTCAGTCCGGCCAAACGCATATATAGTCATCTTCTACTGCATTCTGCCTAACTGCATTTCCTACAGGGCCGAAGCACGACTAAATCTTCCTTTGGAGGCTCTTATTCTTTAGGCGTTTATTTTNTTACACTTACAGTTCTGTGATTCCGTTTCTTTCCCAACCTTACAATGTTACTTTTCAATGACTTTATTTGTGCACATTAGAACGACTCAGAAAGATGTCTGAGATTTTGTGCACAGAGAGTCCCGGGCAAGCTCCGTAGCTGTTAATGCTGTTGTTATTAGGCCGCCTTCCACTGTGGCGTGCCTGGATTCTAAACATTCTGGCACGTATACAAGTGTTCAGTCAAGCACTGAGAGCAATTGACCAATAATGTTCGTGCATTTAACGGATGATTACCTCGAATGGTCTCCAAAACAATGTTCTATACATGTTCCTTGAGTGAACTACGTCACGCAGCTAGTGAGCCTAACATGCATGTTCTCAATAAACTTAATGTCCAACACATACAATGAACTAAAGTAACTTTTTCCGGGAGACCTTATTTCTTCTTGCTCCTGAAGTGGCCTAGCAGTTCAAAAATCTTGCACAACCCCAAAAACGCTTTTAAATAGACTTCATTCTTTCACATTTCTAGTTAGTTTCTGTTTGCCCAAATTATTCTTGAACTTTCAAGCCACAAATGACCTCGAATAACGACACTCCAGTTTATGTTGCAAATCCCTCAGAAGTACTTTAAACAACATTGTAAATTGAGATCTGCGAATCGCCATTTACAAGGCTGCAAAAATGGTTGTTACCATTGTCACAGAAAAAGTAAACAAGTTCAACAAGTGTTTCTAAAGTCGTAATAACCACCAAAGTACGTTAAACGTCCAAAACTATCTCGGCACACAGCTTAAAACATTACCATTAATTTTAATTGTTGAAATTCGAAAAAAACAGTTGCGATTTTTGCAACGCTTTACTTTCCAACCTTTTTCAGCTTCGACCGTTTCGCTTTTCTAGCTGGACTTTTCAAAAGAGGAGGTTGGTCGTCGGTCACTGGTTTTTCGGCGAGTTGCTCTTGGATTCTGAAAAAAACGTTGTTTGCGAGTGAAACTATTTTTTCTCAGTTTTTCACGGCTCGCGTTTATCAGCGCGATCTGTCCAAGCATTATTAAGTCCGCAAAAGTTTCTTTAAATGTTAATATGAAGCAAAAAACATGAAGTAGATTATCCAAAAATACATTTGTTCTCTTATAATGTTCGACATGAAAGTGATTATTGGGAATTAAAGAAATTGTTTGTACATCGGTATTACGAGCTATTCACGTAGTAATGTCAGTCGTTTTCAAAATAAATCTGAAAAGTTAACAGTGTTTTCTGCGACATTCTTTGCTACACAAGGAATATTATTTTAGCTAAGTGATGAGCGATTGATTGGCGTAACATGGAGCTTTGAAAGAAGGCCAGATGGTGAAGCACTTCGTTTATGTGATGCACGTATTAACTAAAATATTCGTACTTTGTCGAGAAGCTGAAATGCAGTCGCGACGCTGAACCTTTGTCCAGCCAGAGACAAATGGCGGACCACTTTGAGCTACTTTACAAGAAAGAACAGTTGTTATGATAATTTTGGGTAGCCTGGAGGTCAACCCAAAGTCGCTTTGGCTTAACTCTGGTTGTGTCAACGACTTACTCTTCTTCTTGTATGGTTTCCAAAGCCTCGTTCAAATGCCGACCGGTTTCCAGAAAGTAGTCGTCGCCAACAGATGACACGCTGCTTTGTGACGTCAACGGTCTTTTATTGTCTACGCGTGTGACGATGTACCGAGAGTCGACAGAACTGCTTCCGAAGCTGGCGACTGACACTCGACCGATTGCTGCTATTTCTAAACATAGTCGGGAATGTTACTGGTGCTTCGGATCGTAGTGAAATCTGGGTGTGTCTTGCAATCTCTTGCAAGAAGCAAAAATTGCGAAGAACAACGATCTGCATCAAGTCTCGTCAAATGCGATGCTTTTATTATCGCCAGACAACTTAAAAGATTTACTCGCTAAGCGTTAAACCACAAGGCTAGTGCCGCGCTTCCTCTTTCAAGTATCTTCCCCGTGTACGAGTCTGTGATGTTTACTGCATTCTTTTTTCAGATTAAGAAACAGTTTACTTTTCTGAAGGAACAACTTGATTAACTGAGAAAAATGGGTTCTTACGCTGTTGTTTCTTCACAAACTTAAATTTATACTTGGACGTGGTTAGAAGCTTCTTACATGTTCACTTTACTTGTGTCCCTTTTAAACAAGGTGGGGACAACGTCCCTGCCCCAAATGCTGCGAAGCATTCAGTGAATGCCAGTCATAACTGGAACTCGCACAGTCCGAAAGAGACACTGACGCTAACGTTGAATAAAACCCATGCGGGTTAATCAACCTTCAAGCACGTTTGTTTTTCTGAATCAAAAGCAATTTTGAATTTTGTCTTTTTGTAAAAAAAACTACTTTTTCGTCAATTTTACAAATTTCCTCTTTTATGGCTCGCATCTCCCGTTTGCTTTCTGGTCTGACCTTTATATTTATTCCTGTTATTGATGAAACCAGTTGTTTTCAAAACGTCCAATGTGGCTTCAACAAAGCTTCCAAGTTTTTTAAAATTCCACAATCTATCTTTCTATCAGGCAGATTTGCCGCTGCACTTTCTGCTAGATTATGCGAAAACACTGGCAACGATCAAAAGTTGTTTTGTACGCCGAGCATAATAAAAATGTTTTGAAACATGATTATATTTAAAATTACAGTTTACCACATTTTTGGCAAACTTGCCTTCTGCTTGTCCTTGGGAGGGACGCTGGCTTTGAGAAGAACCTGACCGGGCTGACCCAGGAACACTGTTTGGGACTTTTGGTTCCGGTCGCGTGGGAGGTTTGTCTCCAACTGTTGCAGGACGAGTTTTCTTTCGTTCTCCGAAAGTACTCGCAATTTTTTCCTGCATTAATTTATCCTGCTTCAAAATAGGTTCAGGAAAGCTGGATACTGCACTTTTGATATTTACCAATTCAAATTAGGGAGTTTAGGTTTATAGCGCAACGATGATTAATCAGAATTACGGTAAATAGATTAAAAAGTTTTGGATAATCTGATCGGAAAAAAACTTTCACTAAAAATCATTTTTTTATAATATTCTGAAAAGTAAGGATTTTATTATTTTTCTTAATGACCGTCGAATCAGAGCAAAAGATCAAATGGCTGGTTGAAAGTATTCAACACGGAAGCCATGTTCGTATAAACTGTACGAGTTTATGCTTTAAATCAGGGGTCTCAAATACGCGGGCCGCATGTGGTCGCGAGGGCATTTTGCGCGGCCCGCGATGCTTTTTGAAAACTTTCAAATGATTAACATTTAAGTTACTGAGTTTATTCACCGGTGTTTAAAAGTGCTCGGCCAGCGAATGAGTAAGTTTCTTCTAAACAAACGTAGAGACGGATAGAAATGATTTGCCCATAATTCACGAAATCTTTCGCAAGAAACAAGATATAAAAGCTGTTTCTATGAAGGTTCAGGTACCACCAATGTTAAGTCAGCGTCATAATGCGGCCCTCGGGTTACTTTATAATACATCCTCATTTGGCCCTCGAAGCAATTTGAGATTGAGACCCCTGCTTTAAATTAATTCGATATCAAGGAATGAAAATTCCTTACTTGAAGAATTTCGCTATAGAACACCACGCACATCGACAACTTCTGTGAACAACAAGTTAAAAACAAAAACGACTTCTTGAATTCTCCCATACCTGGTTATTTTGCAAAGTCGCGCCGTATGGTTTTGTTTCGCGCTTTTGATCCGGTTTCTCTGGATTTAATACGTCGTAGCTGACGTCTGGCTTCCGGTTCCACTCGTCGCCGGTCCTGGCTTTGAGAACGGCTCGGTAGAACTGAATAAATAACGACATTTACGCTTGTTGACGATTACATCGTGATGAAAATTATGTCGTTGAAAGTTTTTTGTGGTTTCCATCCATTGCAAGTGCACGTGGACTTAGGTTTGCAATGTGCTTGTCGATACTGTTGCGATCGGAAATCCCGAGCGGCATATGCGCAAAGCTTCGCACCGTGGCAGCAAGCAACAAAAGAGTTCACATGCCATGATCACTCTCTGCGTACGCTAGTCGCTACGTTCAATGGTTCACAAGTTAATATCGGCAGAGCTTCCACGCCACGATCACTCTTTTATTGCTTGTTCGCGCCACATGTATCTATGTTGTTGTTCTTCACGTACATCCCGTTCGTGGTGAATCACACAATCAACGCAACACCACCGGAGAAGTTGCAACAATACTCTACCTCGATGTCCTCGTAATAGTATATCGATTCCTACTGGTCAAAGCTTTTATTCAAACCATAAACAAGCACAAATGTCGTGTTGCTGCAAAGGTTGGACCTCTGTGTTTATTCTTTTTTCCATCCTTGATCGCTTCGAAGGTTCGGCGGATCGAACACGAGCTGCCGGAATCTCTCGCTCAGCGCTTTGTTTCATTGTTTTCGCTTCGGTCGCTCCAGCGCTTCGAAGAGTGACGCGGCGCAGAGTGTCGTCTTTCGGATTCTCATCGGAAGTTTGCTTTGATGGAACTTTGGATTTCTTTGCGTCTGAACGGAAATAAAGTCGCTTCTCTGTAAAACTTTGCCACGTATACTTATTGCTTTTTTGATATAATGGTTTAAAAACTTTAATTTGTGGGGTTTGTCGCTCAAGCAGCGTTTCAAAGCTCAGAAAATGAGCTGATCAGTGGTTGCGCTGACCATGTTGAAGTCTTGCAAAGACCCCTCCCATCAAAGCGAAAACTTAAACCCGCTAAATGGACGTTTTCAGTGAAATGCAGTAGAACTAATACGTGACAAACCAATGGAAGACAGCGAAAACCTTTTTCTTTTTCAAGGGAGGGCTGGACATAGGCAGTGTACAAGGGAGCTTGTGGTTCAGTCGCTTTGTCCTTCTGTGCGACCAGATTTTTGGCGGGGGGATGGCGGTAATCCATTCCGTAGCTCGTGTCGAACATCTTCGGAGGCTTCATCTGCGGTTTTAAGTCAAGTATTCATGAAACGTGCTACGAGAGAGCAATGCAGGACATAGGCCCAAAGGCTGTGCCCAGGAAAGAATGTTTATGAGATGCGTTTTCCATCGATATGTTAAGCAATATTCGACATCGAATGATTTGCCGATGAACACGATTTCTTGGCACGAAGAACACAAAAACTTGAAAATATCGATCAAGGCATCAGATAAGGTTTTACAAAAAAATGCAACTTTTTAGCATGTTTCGTCAGCAATTTTGTTTTCAATACTTAAAATTTTCTTGATTTAGTTTTTCCTGGATTTTCTCAAGGTCGTCTCTCCATTATACTACTTAAAAGTGGTGCATTTCTTAATGCTTTGTACATTTGTGTATTCATATGAAATTTGGCCTTTTGCTGAACGAAATTATATGAGATAATTGATCAGTGTCTCATGTGCGACACGCAAGATTTCAGCAACCAAGTGAAAGACCTGGGTTCCTATGATTTATCAGCTTAGGTAATAGTGGGAAAATTATATTAAAGTCATTGGATTATTTTGGTTTGCAATTTCTTCAATATTTAAGTCAAGGGATTTAAACCAATTTTGAAGACTTCTAAAAATTAGCAAAAAACTATCAAAGTGTATTTGGCAAAGAAATGAAAAATGTTTTTACTTTTAAATATCCTTTTTCAGATACAAAAACACCTTAAAGAAATTTAGTAAACTTGCCTGACAATGTTGAAGTTTCTGCTAGATAACGAGTTAGAAATTTGCCTCTGAACAATAAACTCAGACTTCACCTGAAACCACTTCTTCAGATCATCATCACTGACGATTTCTACTGTCGCGTCCAGGAGAGGGTTTAAGTCGTGATGTTGCTGATCAGTGTTTTTCCTGTGCAAGAACAAACAGAACTCAATAACGTTTTGATTTCAAAGTAACTTGAAAAGTTTTAAATTCTTAAAAATTCTTCTTAGAGTTCTCTTGTTCCAGTTGTAATCAAAACGGAGTTTGCAGAAAATTATTGTTGCGTTACAGTTATAGGTGATCTTAAAATTATTTGAGCCGATAGTTTCTTCGCCAGTTACCTTAACGAGTGAATAATTCAACTAAAAATTGTTTGCATCTACAAACAATTTTTTTTTTAATTCGAATTTTTGGTGACGGCAGTTAGCGGCAGGTCAAAGCCTGAAGTGGCCGTGGATCGAACACCCAACATTCCAACTGAGAGGCGGACACTTTACTGAGCTAGTGCCGCCCCTAAACGATGTTGTTTGGAGCAATGATAAACATACAGCTACTACTTTGAAACTTCAGACGAAAATTTGCTTTGCTGCCTACACTAATAACAAATTATAAAATGACTCTTACCCATACACAACGCAGGTTGGTATATTTTTTACGATACGTGCCGCGCATGTTTGCTAAACTTGTTTGATTTATATCAACGAAGATAGTTTAGCTCTCCCGTGATAAAAGCACATGATCATAGTGTGTGTTTCTGTTAAGTCTAATGGTAATAGCGCGTGTTTGAAATTGCAGTTTGCGTGCTTTCGCTAAGCCTTGCTTTAGTTTCCATCATTCCACCCATAAGCTTTGCTTGCAATTTACAGGATTGAAAATGCGTATTGACGTGCAATCGATTTCCTAGGAAAACACAGCAAGAGCACTGAGCAGACTGCTTTCGCCTTTGGTATATGGTCACTGAAATGTGGGGACGTGCAGCGAAATTATCATCAAATTATGAAAACAGAGCATGCTATATTCCTTTAACTAAGTGCAAGGCTTGGAGATGAGGCGTGTAAGCTGCTACATAAAACCCATGCTAAATGTAGCAGCGTATATGTTTGTTGTGAAGTAAAAGATAAAAGTTCAAACGCATGATGAACGTGTGTTTAGCCCAGCTTTTTGTTATCAATGAATTTTCAAGGAAGTCTTTTTTTGTAAAATCCATTTTTGTGTAAAATTGCGGTAATGAAAGTAATCAACATTCTTTAGCTTTTGCGTTTTCTTTCAACCATGTGGCTAAATGATTTCAGCTTTTCAGATAAACTTCAGGAAAAGATGGTTGAAAAAGTTTCACCGGCAAATGCTACGTTTGTGGTAAATACAGAATAGTCGCATACCTTCTGTGCTTCTGGTCAGCTGGGGTTGGAGCCAGGTAATTGAACTGCCCAACAGCTTCTTTTTTCAACCTTACCATAACTTTTATTTTATGCAGCAAACTTAGATTTAACTAATCATTGATGAAAATACCTCTAAACTATGAAACAAAAAATGAAACAGCTATATTGAACACATCAACTGAATGAAAACACGAATCAAAACGTACATCTATTTCTGGGTTACACAACTAAATCACCCACAGTTTGCATTTGCAAGTCTTAAATGATAAAAAAAATAATTTGTGTTCAAATGGCTTGCAAGCTTGATCTTTTTGCCTGAATATCTTCAAATCTGTCCGAAAGCTTCATTAAAACTTAGCGCTGGTGTAGAAGTTTTGTACCTTCGTTTCAGCCGAATCGCTTTCCTGTAACGTTCACGGGACTGAAAAGATCTGTGACGAAAAACAGCTAACGCGCGATAAAGTAGTCACGTGATTAATCAGCTGGTCGTCTGAACCTTGGCACGTTCAATCAATTGTAGTTCAAGTGTTTGCTTTCACTTTTGAAAGAACTCTCGAACGTTTTCGTTGCTTCCAAAGCGTTGCCAGGGTGACATGGCAGGCGAGAAACGCTTGTCTTATTCAAATGTGGCATCCTCTCAAAACTTTTTTCAGTTGTATTTTACTAAAACTGGAAAATCCTGAGATAACATCACACGAAACTTAGACCCGACCAAAGTATCAGCAAATGGAAACAAAGTTATTTAAAAGTAAAAGGACTTGGCGCCCTGCTTCGTTCACACAGTATTGTAGTAGCCATGTGAAGAGTGGAAGTGACAGCCTGGCCCGTTTGAACAAAGTGTGGCACAACCAGACGTGCCATCTTTAACAAAATAAAGCCCTTTCTACTTTATGGATTGCATCGATACAAATTAAATGTATTCGTTCATGTTTTTCTTGTTTTGCATGGTTTGCAAAACAATGTAGCAAGATAAAGAACAAAACATTTTCACTTCTGCAATGAAATTACACCTGCCATTGAAACCTTTGCAGCTTCAAGCAGTACCAGACAATTTCGTCTCCTGCATAACTATTTCAATCACAGCAACATCTGGCAATCTCTTCCATGCAAGCTTGCAACTTTGGTTTGCCTGGCTGGCTTAATTTTCGCGGAACCCGTTTTGTGGGTGACAATGAGCTAGGAAACTACTGTGTTTAACTTGACCTTCGACAATGAAATAATTCTTGAAACCCACTGCAAAAGTGATAGCAAAACAAAAATATTTTAGAGAAATTCATATTCTTTCAAATCCACCAAAACATCAAGTGAGTCACACTTTTGGCATAAAATCTCACTTTGAATTCTTTTCAAACAAAACCTGGAAATTTTGATAAACAAAACTTATTTAAGACTTCGTATCGAAACTGAACAGTACTCTTGATAGAGAGCCGTAGCCCGTAGGCTCTATTTTGAGCTACAGTAACCAGTGCTCAGACAAACAAGTGCAAAGTTACATTGTTTCAGGAAAAAGAAAAACCATTAAACGTTTAAATGATCGCCATTACTTTGCATGTGCTCAGTTTCAGAAATCGCAATGTTCAAATTAACATTTTGCCATAACTTTAACAGGTTTGAATTACACTTAAAATCTCTGAGATGCTTCATCCTTTGCCTCTCGGTCTGAATAAGCAGCAATGTAAACTTTGTGTACAGCTTTTATGAAAGGCTTAGAACTGAAGCCGAGCTTATCGCACATAGTGTTTATACAGAATGCTTCAGGTTGAAGTCACTGCGCCTTGAAGTACGGCCGGACAAGAATTTTCAAAACTTTGAAATTCACCGATTCATTAGTGTTTTTTCATGTAAGTTGCTCAGATCACAGCATATTTGTACCAATGAAAGGCGATAAACGAGTGATGCGACCGCGCGTTTACATAACAAGAAAACAAGCCATTTTCTGAAAACAAAGTAAATTTAAAAAAACCAACGAAGATCAGTGGTATCGTGATATTATGGATTTCCTCGACTTAAATTCTCAGTTAACTGATGTTGGTTAAATGAATCTCATTTCTCAACAAGTATTTGTTTTTTTTCTGTGTGCAAACCGTTGCTAAGTTTTCAAGAACTTGTGCTGAAAATGGGAGTTAAGTTAAATTAATTTTATTGAAAACCTTTTGACTTTCAAAAATATAACCAAACATTTGCAGGTTCAAGTTTTGGGTGAATTGAAAAATTTGACTTTAAATCTATTTTCGACTCTATATAACATTGAAGTTAGTGCGTGTACACTACGATGCCGAATCGTCTAAACTAAAAACGCTGGAATAGTTTCATCGAAGTTCTCCAACATTGTCGTATCGTAAAATCAAAAAGTATTGCAAAGTAGTATTTCAAGCGAGATGCGTCTATACCACAAAAATTTTTCATTGTTTACGAATGTGTTGGTTAATTTTTTTATGTTTAACTGGACATTCATTTTTCAGACTGGCCACTTTTGTATTTTTAATTCTGCTGTTTTCAAGACACTTTACGAGAATTTGCTTGATTAAAATCATTGCCACTTTGTAGCAGCCTACATAATTTAAGTTTACATGAAAAGTTCATGCACTTTTTTGCAGAATAGCTAAAATTCCCATTTGAAAACATCAGTTATACTTAAAATGGACTAATATTTTCAGCCTCTAGATCCATAGAACGTCATCGTAAAAACGCAATACTATGCTCCAATACAAAAACCTGACCACCAAAACTATTTTGAGAAATTTTGGAGCGTCACTGCGGAGTATAGGGTGACTGGTTCCGTGGGCCGCAACCAACTAACAATTTCTGGGGGAAAGGAAATGATTGCAATCTGTTGTTGTACTATTTTCGGGAGGCAAAAAGATTTAACTTGTTGTTGCACCTACCAACTAAACATGTTTTTGAAAATTTCGGGGCGAGCAATCAGTGGCGATTCTAGAATTTAAAAAGTGGGGGGGCCACTGCGGGGCCAAGGAAAAAGTAGGGGGGGCCAACAAAGTTATCTACTGTATATGTATAGGACCTATGTCAACCAAATGAA